>Ga0056128_1001388_pt1 | contig 26860 bp, 6 predicted proteins | sample WorMetLIZISLAND2_FD_71113 | JGI IMG/M metagenome (GOLD analysis project Ga0056128, IMG submission 71113) | Marine gutless worms symbiont microbial communities from Max Planck institute for Marine Microbiology, Germany - Olavius geniculatus... ... | reverse complement strand
TGTAGGAACATCGGCGTACAATTTACAGCAACATTTAAACATCGGTAAGTCTAGTGCTAGTCTCAATATATCACAAAAACCAGCCATTAGGATGCGGTTGTAATATGCACTAGTACCTTTATTTATTATTTAAAACTCTATAAGCAGTAAACTGTTGACGAAAGAACTCTGCTAGTTGTAGAACTAGACCACCGACTGCAATACCGGGGAACTAGGCCAAATAAGACATCTCAAAAAATCATTTGTTGATGTTTTCTCAGCAGCCGCTTGCAATTTTAATGAGAAATTTCACACACCTGGTCATATATACCTGCATAAGCAAGCCAAGCAGCATTTGATAACTGTTAAAAAGTTATATATTTTTGACAACGTCGTGATTTTGCACATTCAAAAACTAGGTGCTTTGATGAAAGTTATAAATGCATATTTAAAAACAAATTAGCCCATTTTGTTGTTGTTGCTTGTGATGTCAGGACAATGTAAACTTTTGAAACAAAATTTCTAAAGTTTTTTTCTTAAAATTTCGTATCATATTTATTGACAATTTGTTATTGAGTCTGAAATCCGTCCTATAAATTCAAGAAATTTAGCCATCTTGCAATCAAGTTTTTTTGAACTAAACTTATGTAAAAGTCGCGGGATTCATATTTTTAGATTTTAGCTTGGCTTAGTTTCCCCCTAAATTTTTGGCTGTTGGAAAGTTGTCAGCTTCTTTACGTTATAAATTAAATCCCTACACCTCTATAATTATTCCCTGAAGCTTCTTCTTTTAAGTGGACTCCCATTATATTCCTAAAATTTCTTTAAAACTTTTTGTGAGCTATTTTTCTATAAACAAATTTCTCTTTCCTTTTTCTTTCCTGTGTTCAGCACGGACCCCCTGTCTTACCCCCCTGTCTTCTTCCTCTTCAGTCTAGCACGGCAGACCCCCCTCTTCTCCTGTCTCTGCTGTCTAGTGCAGGCTGCACAGCCCTCTCTCTTATCTACAGCACCGACCCCCTTTTTTTCTTGCGATATATGAACTCTCTTGCTCTCTCTCCCTCTCTTCTGCTGCTCCTCCGGGACTGGCTGATGTGTCTCTTCGGCTGCTTCCCGAGACCGGCAAGCAGTACTGCCTCCTCACGGGCGTCGTCGGAGTTTCTGAGTTTTGCTGTGCCGTGCTGGTGCTGGTGTTGCCGAATAAACACTGAATTGCTTCTACTTCTGGCGGGTACTTTTGCATTTTTCTTGCCCTTTAGTTTCACTTCTCCAAAGTCATTAGTTGTTTTTTTCTCCCCCTAAATTTTGGGTTGGTTTTTCGGGATTTTCTTATGGCCAAATTTTAGGAAACCTTCTTTTCGACAGCGGGCGAGGGTCTATTGCAGGCCCGGCCTGGAAATTACCTACATAAATTCAAGCCCTGTTCCCACCACATCATGAAAACTATAGAAGAAGCGGGCGGCTCGGTTCCACTCGCAGTCAGAAACACCCCACAGGTAACCAGGAAGAGGCCCAGGAGGAGGCTTTTTCCCCTATGCTAAAGGAGTTTTCCGTACGAAGGCATCAGATATGCCCACCCTCTTCAAAACGCGCTTTTTCTGCAACTATCGACTAATCTAGCGTAAAACGGTTGCTAATTGACACAAACCTGCTGCTAATCGTAATGAGCACTGCTAACAACTTTTTCGATGATTTTAAACGAGCTTGAAATCCAAACAGTTTCAGTGATTTTTGATTTTGGTCGAAATTACTGGAGGTAAATCAAGAAACCTGCGTCGGGCGTCTCATGACCATTATAGCTAAGATTTTTTTTGTTTCTACAGGGTTGAAAAATTTAATAGCTGTTCAGCTGAACATTTAATAAGTTCTAGTACTGATAGTTAGCTGCGCTGTTTTATTATGTCAATAGAAGAGGCTGCCGCCGCAGAGATGCGCGTGGAAGATTTGAAGGAATTAAAACGGGCTTTCAACTCAGGCGGTGCTGAGGAATGCCGACGTTTGCTGGAGAAAAAGCGCGATGATTGGAAGTTCACTGAGCTCAACGTGGCGGTGATCGGCAACTCGGGCGTCGGCAAATCGAGTTTCATCAACGCCATCCGAGGCCTGACGGCAGACGACAAAGGAGGTGCGCCGGTCAGTGTAAACGAATGCGTGGTAAAAGACCCGAAAATTTGCAGTTTTTCCCATCCAGATAATCCGCTGTTAAAGTTTTGGGATTTGCCTGGAGTCGGAACAGATCGCTACCGTAGAGACAGTTACCTAAAAGAAATTGAGATCGACCGCTACGACTTTTTCCTGCTGATCACCGCCGTCCGCTTTACGGAGAACGATACTTGGCTTGCCGAGGAAATCCGAAAGCGAGGCAAAAAATATTACTTAATACGTACGAAGATTGATAACGACCTGTCCAACAACAAGTTGGCGCATCCGAAAACGCACAAAGATGAGAAAGCAGTTGAAGAAGATATTCGTGAATCTATCCAGCAGCAGTTGAGAGCAAACGGGCATGCGGATGTTCGCGTGTTTCTGATTGACAACTACGACCCGACGAAGTTCGGCTTCGAAGACTTCAAATATTACCTTGCAAAAGATTTTCCGGAAGTGAAGAAAAAGGCGTTGATTTTGACGCTGAAGGCCAACAGCAACAAGATGATCAGTCTCAAAGTCGAGCAACTTCGTTCGCGAGCGTGGGGAATGGCGATATTGTCCGCTATTGTAGCGGCAGTGCCAGTGCCAGGAGCATCTGTGGGAGCAAACTATGCCATGGTCACTCGGGAGACTGGTGTTTACTTTAAACAACTGGACCTAGACGAACAGTCTCTCTCAAAATGTTACCCCAAACCCAAACATAGACCTACATCGTCCGACGACTCCAAACTCCAGTCGATCGTTGATGGTAGCTTGGGCCGCACGGGACTTAATTGCGAAGGAATCAAGAATCTGCTGAAACGATCTTCAAGATCTCTTCTGGATGATGCAGCAACGTTGGAGTTTTTCAGATTCATTCCAATTTACGGTGCATATACAATATATCAGGAGACTCAAAGAGCATTAGAGGCGGTCATAGATGAGATGGAAAGGGTGGCACTCGAAGTCGTTAAGGAAGCAGTTAAAAACATGTGCGATGACGAATCGAATAAGGTCGTTAATGCTGCAGTTAACAACATGTGCGATGACGAATCGAATAAGCATGATACTGAAACATAATTATGATTGTGATGGCATCAATTCATGAACGACGTTTTCAGCTTTGGACATCATTTCTGTTTTTCATTGCACTAGACTGATAACAACGCAACTCTAGTATAATAACCGATTTATGGTCTTCACCGCTATGCATGTAGGCCTAATTGACTGTTCCGGAACTTAACAAACTGTTCGCTGTTTGCGTAGGCTATAAGACGTAATTCGTGTATTCGGTTTACATACGTATATGGTAAACTTATGCAGACAACTTGTTCAGTTTTATACTGGATGTTATAAAGCAGTTTTGTTAAGAAAAAATACTATATACATTAAAGATGATGATATAGCTCTTAACGGAAGCCCATTCCAGAGCCATACGGAGTGTCACTTGCCGTATGGGATCACGCAGCGTTACCTGCCACTCGACACAGGTGAACGCGCCCCGCCTTAACCCCAGCCAGATAGGCCAGTAGGCCTACTTGATTTATCTATACCTTGGAGGGATGGGTGTCTGAGTTGACCTAGGCGGCTGGTTATATACCGAGATGGTTTACCTGACCGCAGGCAGTCACCCATCCAAATACTAATCTGGCCCGGCGTAGAGTACGCTTAACTTCGTCGACACTCGACCGAATGAAACGCGTTACCGCTACGCCATGGGCAACAACCCAACATTAAAGGCAATGGCTCACAAACACTTTTTTTAAGGCGATCATTACCCATGCGGATACGTAAGAAATGTAGCACAGGTTTTGCCGACAATTATGTTTGACAAGCATATAGCCTGTACACTAATGGAGCTTGCCTTTGCCAAACATTACGTGCATTTATACAGACGTAATTCATTTATCTGTTCATTTTGTATTTGTATATTTTGTTGTGAGCATACTTTGTAACCGCTTAATTTTAATTCAATCTTTATTGTCATTTTTTATTGTGTGTGCAGCCTAAGCATAGGCCTACATTGTATTTGTTATTATTTGACTTATTACATTGTTTTTTATCGAGAATGTGCATGAGACATTTGGAGCCAAACGGAGACCTTGCAGTTCGATCCTGAGGCTTTGGCGAGCCGTATTTGAAAGACACTAAATTAATATGAATCAGCGTCACAAATGGTAGGCTTATTTCCGGCGACGACCTTAACGCGTTGTTTTCATTTCGCCCTCAGTCACAGATCAGTAGATAAGCTTAACATTAAGAACACAATTTAACTACAAAACTGAGCAACTGTTTTCATGTCTATTTGCAACGAGTCTTTTTGCTACTGAGACTAAAAGCAAAATAACTTGCATTTTAAAGTGCCATTTTGTCACAAATTATTATTATTATTGTTGTTATTATTACATAGTTTAGAGCACACATTATGTCATTCACAGAAGAGTAAAAAATCGCAAATTAACGCTTGTAGGTAAGAAACGGGGAACGGACAATCGCCCACACTGACATCCGTTCGCACGGACTTTTGCCTGTACGAACAATTATCCGCGGGGGCAATTACCCGAATAAACTATGGCTTGCTACTGCTGAAAACGCAGAGTAAGGCCCGTATGTCTATAGATTCTATCCGCCATCTTGAATTTATCATCATCGCCAATTTTGGTCACATGGTCTATTTCCAGTAGTGACTGGCCACATTTCTACAAAATTGCATTAATCTACCACAGTCGGCCGCTGTGTTATTACTTTCTTTGCAAAAATCCAAGATGGCGGCCGACGCAATCTTGGATTTTATTTTTGTTCAATATTATGGTATTTCCGTACTTAGGACCATAAAGTGAATCCACGTGCTAAATTTTGTGCGAATACATGCAATAGCAAGCGAGTTATGGGCGATAAACGAAATTCAAAATGGTGACCGTCGCCATCTTGAATTTATTATTATTGCCAATTTTGGTTACGCGAAATTTTCAGCATTAAGCGTAGATTTTATTTCTGCAAGATTCTAGGTTCAAGGAAAGCGGCGCACGCGGGCGTCAAAGAAGGTTACGTACCCCTCCCCCTCCAAAAAAGTGGTTATTTTACTGCTATTGGCTTGTGTAGCGTGAAAACGCTTGCAGATAGACGCAGACATGCTGCTCATCATGACGAGCACTAGTGACACGCCTTTTAATGGCGTAAACGTCAATGACCTTAGATGACCTTGAACAACTAAAATTAGGGCTTAGTGTTTTTTTTGCGATTTTCGGCTGCGAGGCACACAAAGAGTAGAAATGGCTGGAGAGACAAGGACAACCTGCGAACAGGAACTGCTAAAGCTCTCGCGCGTCTTATGAGCTTTGCTCAAATTACTTGTATAAAATTATTTTTTTCTGTGAATCTCGCATCCTTGTTTTTAGCGGCGGCGAAGTATAGGTTTTCTTACATTGTTGCTGCAATTTGAAACAAACTTAAATTTGCACAAATTAGACCTATAGCAACAATGTTTTATTGTGTAGCTTATGCTATCAATGTTGCTTCTTGACACACAATGAAATGAATGAACAATTTGCAAAAATAATTCTGTTTCTGACATTTAAACAACATGATACGTACATTAAAACAGCAACAGTGCAAAATCTACAGAACTTCAATGTCACATCAGTTAAGTTAGTACGGCAAAACCCACACAGCATGTATAATTTTATAGCTACAATAAATAGCGTTAAGTAGTAAATGTGTTGTGATAATACAACATCGTGCAGCACAATATAAACGATCAAACTGTAACGAGTTGATAATGAAGCCAGCAAAATCCACAAACTAACAATGAAATAAATATAAACAATACAAATACAAGTTGCATCATTATCTTAATACGGTAAATAAGTGCAGTAAAAATAACGGTCGGTGACTATAATACAGGGTGCAGTATAACAATTGATATTAAATTACCTAGGCTATAATACGATGGTGCTAAAACGATGCCAAATTGCTATATTTTTTAAATTGTTGCATTCACTGTGGGGTTTAACGCACTCCCATTTTCTCTGGCTACGTAATAAATGGGTCTATCTAGAAACGGCGAAGATTGGTTCCAATAGTACATTTTCAAAAAAAAACATTCCACATTGCTTAATTTTCACACAACGAAAAACTGAAGTTTATTGAAGAAAATTTTCCTACAAAAACATTTCCTCGACAGGTTAAAATTTTGGAGACTCTTTCCCCGTTCTTCCCATTCAATACAACGACGCCACAACGTCATTGCTTATATTGCGTCCTAAAACTTCTAGACAGATTTTTTTTAACACCAGACGCCAAAAATGCATGAGCATCGCCTCTCTCTTAGATACACGCCTGTCATAATTTTATATACTCATAATCGGTAAGAGGCCTAAAATCAACTTATTTATCGTCATCATCGTCGTTATCATGGTTACTGGAGGCGTGGTCGGCGGCGTAGTTGACAACTTCCATGGCAACGGTTTCGAGTCGGTCCAATAAAAACCTCAGCATGTAGTAGGTGCCGGCGAACGATATCGGAGCAGCGATCAACGATCCTATGAACGGGATGTAACGGGCAAATTCTTCAACCACTAGCGACGTCGCCGACGTGAAGAGACCTATAATACAGCACGATACCGCATAATACAACTATCAGTTTGGCAAAAAGCGGAATTGCTTCCACAAGTCTATCTAACTCGACGTTTGCATTCGCCAGGTAGCAACATAGGACTAACATTTTTTCGTGGCACGGTTTGTCTGTCTTCTGTCAGATTCTTGCACCCCGCTAAAACCGATATATGGACTTAGTTACCATTTGGCGGGTACGCTTGTGTGTCCAATGTCACACTGTGCTAGATGACGTCAAAGCATAACACTCAGGGGTAGAAGAGATTTGGGGGTCGAACCCCCAGCCAAACATGCAATTGCAAATACAGCCAAATAGTCAGTCTCATCGCGTGATAAAATCGTGTCGACAAATTCAAGAAAGCGTTGTGCGACGATTTTATGCTAAAAAACAGCTTCATCCTCTGCTTGTGTGTCACAGCGCGTATTGTAGGTAAAAGTTAAAAGGCAAAGATGGTATATGGCTTTAAACAACAAAAAACATTACAAAGCTACCGAGTGTCACCTGCCATATGGAATTACCTGCCATCCGACACAAGTAAACGCGCCGCGCTTTAACCCCAACTAGACAAATCAGTACTTGATTTACCGACCCAGAACAGATAAAAGGACGAGTAGACCTCCGTGTTGAAACCAAAATGGTTTACCTGTCCGCAGACAGTAACCCATCCAAGTGGTAACCATTTTATGGTGACCCGGCCGGAAGTCGAACCCAGATCGAACAGGTGCGACACGATATCGTTACGCCATTACGCCACCTTTTTCAACGCAATGCACTAGATAAATTTCAGCTTTTCATACTTACTAACTTATTTGCTTGACAGTCGTATAATAATCGTTAATATTTGTTATCAGTGTACTCTATCTATTTATTCTGCATATTTAATAATGTTGTAATCCGGCATTCGAGCTAAAATACCGCAACAGTTTTTGATTGAATTTGATTTGTGTTAACTTAAACTGAATGGCACAGGCCTACCTTCCGGTACGAGTTGTGCGACGGCCTTAATGCCCTGTATGCTGAGGAAGGCCGGTCCACAGGTTCGGTTGACAATCGCCTTGAGCTGATGGTAGTCTGTCAGAGTCATGGCGGCGTGGTTCCTCAGCGAGTTGTCGTCGAGACCGAGCTGCGTGAAGTAGAATTCTGCTTCCGCTTTGACGGCGCATGCGTCGAACACTATCGAGAGACCGGGCACCGGCGCGGCTGCTACTGCCGCTGACGCCATCGCCACTTTCCAGATCCGCGACCGCAGTTCTTCCACCTTCACAGATACAATGTGCGTTAGGAAAAATAACTGAAATGCATTGAAAAAATGCTTGTATTTAAAACATTCTCAAACGTTCAAAGTCGATGAGTGAACTAAGAAAATATGACGTCGAAATTCCACAACAGTCGTGACAGTTTAAGCTGAAAATCGGCACTAAAGTTGCTCCTGCTCCGTGGAACTTTTTCGCTTGTTGTGTTTTTAAAAAACGTTTTTGTAACTTTAAAAGTTAAAGACAATAAAAAACGGAGACGGAGAGACGCATGGGCAAAACCCCTAACACGGTCTATTGGAAGGATGACGGCACAAATACGTCATGACTCTCTTTTTTACTTGACTTATTGACACAGCATTGTTATGTTCGTCAATTTTTGTCATCATACATAAACGTTAATTTCCATCTCCGTCTCCATTTAAACGCAACTTCTCGTTATTAATTTGTCAGCAACACTTAACGTTCTGTATATAAATATCTAAAATCGCCATCATTTTTTATCCAGCTTTCAACTTTTATTTTTAAAAAGTTGAATACAAAATTTCGGTAACGCTATAAAAACATGTTTTTTAAAGAAAACGTTTGAAAACGTTTTCCACATCTGTCACCTGTAGGTATACGCACTGACAGTAATAGTAAAACATGTTTATTAGTTTAAAGAATTTTTATCGAATATAAATGTTTATAAGTGTTTAAAAATCGACCTTCATTCTGACCATCTGTCTGCTGTAGGCACACATTGACAGTATCATGGCAGAACGTTTCATCTCTGGGAAGTCGCGATTTAGACTCTGTTCCAACTCCTGAAAGTCATACTTCTGGGGTTTATAGCTATCCACCAAAAACACTGGCGTCTTCTCGCTGCCCTGTTCCTGCAAACGTTGTAGCAATATAGGCCTACTAAGTACTGTATAATAAGTTTACTAATGTAATAAGTACATTGAGTCCCGTAAAAAGTACACCCCTAGACATTCTACAATAAAAATGTCAAATACAAGCGAGTCCAAATACAATTTCGTGTACTTAATCCCTAATAAACTTCCGAAAAAACACCAAATTTTGTTGAAAAATAATTATTTCTAAGTGGAGTTGTTAATTGTTGAATGTCGATGACAAACTATTTCCGTTACCAATACGGCGTTATATTCACCAATTAATAACTCCGCTAAAAATAACATTTTTCAATAAACTTTGATGGTAGCTTTAAAAATTTACTGGAAATTAAGTGCGTGAAATTTTAGTCTGACTCGTTCAGATTTGACACTTCTATTGTACAATGTTTTGGGGTTTATTTTTTTACCGGACACATTGTATATAATAATTAATAAATCGTGGTTCAGTTATAACTGTTCAAAGTTTGTTGTAAAGTTTTTAACTGTCCACCAAAACCATCTTAAAACAGATCTTGAGGCATGAATAAGGAGCCTATTGTTACGGGAAGCAATGGAAAAATGCTGATAAAAGTAGCAAGAGGATAAAAGCGCTTACAATTGCTAAGCGACATTAAAAGCAAGAATTATTACGAGAACACAAAGAAAGACGCTGAGGACAAAAACAACTGACGGAAGTGATTGTCATAAAACAGCCATGTGACATAAGACCGAAAAACGTCAGGATTAAACTACGTAATTGTTGCGTAAAAACCGACGTACACTCAAAGAACACAAAAGATAAATACCAAACGGCTATATGAGGCCTACGTCTACGAACTTTTCAGAAGTCAATGATGAACAAAAAAACTTGATACTTCGATACCGTATAGGCTTACTTTCAAGTGTTTGACAAGGTTCTGTCTGATCTCGCCGAGCAGCGCCTGTTCATTGTGTGTTCTGGGATGTGCCTTTCTGTCGCTGGAGATGTCAGCGCCAACTTTGGTGCGAACGTAGAAATAACGCCGACGCAGCTTGGAGATCTCTTCACCCAGCCAGGTGTCGTTCTCCGTGAAACGCGTCGACGACATCAGCAGGAAGAAATCGTAGCGTTCTACCTATGTAGTATATATACACATATCATCGATGCAAACAGACTGACAGATTGTATAAGTTGTAATAGTAAGAACGTAAGATGAGGTACTGTATTTTTAGAAAGTGTAGGTACGGTGTGCCCATGAATGGTTTGAGACGTTAAGACGCGTACTAACAGACAGTGGCGTCATTTCAGTAAATCGTTGGGGGTCTCAGTCATCCTTGGGGGGTCTCAGTCATGTAACGTATCGTTCTTAAAGCAGTAACACTGTTTCAAAGGTACAGTTTACAGGGAAAAAAACTAAAATCATAAATCCTTGGGGGTCCGTAGATTCCTTCAGCCCCCTCCCTCTTAAATGACGCCCTTGCGTACAGAGCGACGTAACTGAACCGAACTTAACTTACATAGTTTAGTTTTTGACGAAATGACCAATGGGCAAACAGAAATGCATTACTGTTGGCACCGTCTGACGGCGTCACTGACTATGTGATTACGTTTACGTACTCTCTCCTGCTTGTCTGTTGATGACACCCTCAAAAACTAAGCTGCGTCAGTTCAGTTTAGTTACGACGCTCTGTACTTTACAGCAAAAAAGCAGATACAACAATCCGATAGCCGATAATCATTTTAGCAGCCAACGCACGAAGTAGCTGACTGCAAAATATGAAACAATGCAAAATGGAAAAAAAACATCGTCCAAAGTATATGTATATTTGTATACGAAATACGTGTTTAACCATTTTATACGTAGAAGCTGAAAAAATACAGATTCCTATTAACGAAATATTTCAACAATGCTGATTCACAAAACTAATATTTTTGCTAATCACCGATCGTAAAGTAACAAACAGTGACTTTTAGGACTAAGCTTAATTACGGTATTACAGTTATACATGCAACATTGCCTCGTACGTTCGTTATTTGTGATAACCTATTGACTTATTTGTTCTGACCTGGATGGCTTCGAGGTAGTTGTCCTTCGGGAAACGCGGCGTGCCTACCCCGGGTAGATCCCAGAACTTGAGCATCTCGTTGTTCGGATGTCGATAATCACGTACGTCTGTAGTTGTTTCCGTGACACCTACCCCCGCCGCTCCGTCATCGTCTGCCGTCAGACGTCTAGAGCACACCGTCGTAGCACACACCGCGCGATGTAATCGTCATTTAACTCATACACTCTGGCGCACTCGTACTACCTTTGTCTACCATACTGTCTAGAGTGGTATAATGTGTCGATAACCCACCGATGCAGTCATGTGTGACCAAACGAACGACAGTGTAGTCAACGCTGTTGTCTAGTGTATGCTTATGTAGTTAACTGAACAAGATTGCAGCCATCAACTAGCATTTGCGTACATTAAAAATTAGTGCAGAGTAAAATCGTTAAAATTATTTGAAAAAATGTTCATTATGTCCTACAATGTTTTTGACACTCATTATAACTCTCATTTTAACATTTAAGTTAAATATTTGAAAAAAATTACCATTGGACCTCCTGTCCATCGGTAGATATTGTATGTTTTTAGGGATATTTATATTTTAAAAGACAGTGTAACAACATAATGTGTGGTGTGCATGCCACCAGTAGCAAATTTCTCGCAGAGTTCACTGGTGAAAAAAATTGTGCAAATTGATCAATATTTAGTAAAGATATGAACAAAGTGCAATAGCTTACTTTTTTGGCATAATATTAACTCATCGCGCTTTTCAGCTGCAGAATTCCGCGTTACCAGTATTAGCGCCTATGTGAGAAAAATTCACAAGGGCAGTGTAAGCTACATTACGGCAGTTTCCACAGAACGCGTACGTGTACATTAGATGACAGTGAGCGAATAGGTAAGTAAGTAAGTAAGTAAAATGTGGATTTATATAGCGCACATCGTTAAGTTAAGCTCTAATGCGCTGGTCACACTAGTATACTGACTGAAAAAGATTGTTTTGAAAAATTGTTAGAAACTGTCAATGTCACACGCTGGATCTCGGAGTTCATCTGGCAGCGAGTTCCAGACCGTCGGACCAGCGACTGGAAAAGCCCGGACGTGTTGAGTCGGCAGCGTGGTACAAGGAGCCGACGTCGGTTGGCAGAACGTAGTCGATGTCGAGATGCTTGGCGTAGCGTCATCCAGGTGTATAATACGCAGGTAGATCTAGCATGCATGCATGCACGAGAAGGTCTAGGCCTAGTGCTGTTGCGGATGACGTGCTCGTCTACGCCCTGCAGCCTTAGCCTTAGCCTCTTATAATAACAGAGATAGGACGTTTGCAGGCTGAAGCACTGATTGATTTATCTCATTATCATCACTGCTGTCGTTATATTGTCTTACACAGCACAACAACTGAGATATGGCAACAACTACAGAGTCCGGATCAGGTATATTATTTGCGTTTTAATGCACAAAGTACGCCGATAGATAGAGCAGAACTGACTGCTCAGTACTAAACAATTTCAGTCTGGCTTTAATTTCTTGTACATGTAGGCTACCATGATTCAAATAAGCCTCTATCTTGTGAACTCGAAGAGATGTTGTCGTACAACGACGGATGAGATGTAGATTGCGTCTAAAATTCAGGGTTGGACGCGGGTCAATTTTTGGGACCCGATCCGACCCGACCCACGTTTTGGAGCTGATGAGTGACCCGTGATCCGACCCGACCCGACCCGACCCGGCCCAAGGCCAATATGGCAGTAACCAATAACCGGATTATTTACCTGAAATGACATTACTGTAATGTCGTTAATGTGCTAATTAACACTATACAAGTAAATTTATAAATCTTAATAACGTATCTTATACAAAATACAAGTAAAATTGCAAACGTGCACCAGCAATTATTTTACGCGGCAAAAAATAATAAAAAAATTAATAAAATTCTTATTTGACGAAAAATAAATTAGAAGCCAAATGACTATTTTTAATGAATTATCTATTAATCGATAATTTTCCGCCGCTATACCGTGAACAATATACCGAACTAAACTGTCAAGTTTCGCGCAAGGTTAAGTACTGCCTGCAAATAGCCACAGTATGCAACACAACCTGTTAGGCAGCCTGTCATAACAAGAAATTTGAGCTAAGGCTCAGGGGACGTGCGAAAGCCTGTAGCATTTCCGGTTCAGTAGTTATAGATGAAAATTCGGGTGTCTACGCTAAGTTAATATACAAATACCAAATTCTCTATCTGGATCACAAACGATAGTATAAGCGTGGCGCCAAGGTCTAAGCTAGGCCCTATCTCGTTCCACCCGTGTGACGGACAGACGGAGAGACAGACAGATAGACGGACGGACAGAATTGCGATGGCTAAGACGCGACGAAAGCAGTAGCTACTTTCGCGCGTAAATTATACTCTATACACTGTGAGTGACTGTTGGCCAGCGTGGAATAAGTTTCGATTAAACAACATTGCCTGGATGCGTCACATACGCACAACCACCAACAGTGGTCAAGAGGTCAAAAGAGTTTGGCCACCCCTGCTCAAAATAATTGACCCCCAAAAAGTTTGAAGTCCAAAAACATTTTCCTGGCGGCGTATTTTATTTATCGGCTGAATCTGATAGTTCTTTCAAAAGTGCGATCAAAGTTCTTTAGTAACAAAAAACGGAAAACCTCAATTATTAATTATTATAACCTTCTATGCACTGAAAATAGCAAAAACATAGGTCAAAGATTTACTGTAAACGGTAGAAAGCAATAAAATCGCAATGGCACGCAACACAGTAGCTATATGCCTACAATGTTTAATACTATGACATTAATGGTCAATTTACACCTACGACGTCGAAGCAACTCAACTCAACTGCTCGACCAGGCTAGCAAGCAACGCGTGGTCTGTGCACAGCAGCGTGATGTCACAATGCTAATTACGTCATTAATTACGTCACCAGCAGTCACGACAGTTGAGTTGAATTTCGTCGTAGGTGTAAATTGGCCATAATTAACTGAATATGCTGTTTAGTGCAAATAGTCTATAGCACTTAGGAGCGTGTATTTGCACCTTATAGAATTGATAAAGCTGGATTTTCCAACGCCGGAATTGCCGATGACAGCCACGTTGAGAGGAATGTTTTTCCATTCTTCCTGTTTAACTTGCAGCAGTCTCCTGCAGCCCTCGACGCCTGTTGTCCTGAATTCTCTCTGACACGCCTCGATGTCTGTCTGTGATATCGTCTCAAAGTCTGATCCGTTTAAGTCAAAGTCACCGCTGCAGCCGCCGCTCATTTTAGCGATATCGTTCTGTCCACCCGTGAGATCTGTACGCACAAAAAAGCAACAGAACCGACCTAATGAGCCGCCTTAGGGGTCTTCTTGGTCCGTCCGTTTGTCTTGCGCTCCTTATACGAATACGAAAAACGTAAAGGCATTAAACAGTAAAACTTTGCGAAAACGTTTCGCAGGGCAGAAGTAACTGGTGTACTAATATTTAGCTCAAACGGTCAAAGATCAGATAGACGGCTGCACATGTCGGCACTCGGCCGACATCGTTTGTTTATTTCTAGACATTAACCACGCAGTACAGAGCAGAACATGGGGCTTAAATATACAGATGCACATGTATGTCACTTGTTTTTATTTATTTATTTTTTTATTAATTCCCAATGAAGCAATGACAATCAGAGACAATCAATATGACAATCAAAGAGAAATAACATTATAACACTGGTCTCATGCAACAAATGGTAGATAATAAGGCCCAACAGAGCACTTACTGCTGCCCATGTAACGTAACTGTGACTTATCCAACTTTCTTTTATGCAATTAATACACCTGGACACCGAAAAAGGAATGAGTTTTAGTAGCAGCTTACATGCCATTCGAAAAGAAATATACACCATGGTCCATAAAAACGTGCCACTATTATTTTTTGAATAACTTCGTGAAACATTAACAGCTAATTTTAATAAATTTTGGCGTGCAACATCACAAAAAAACTTGACGCAGCAGACCATAATTTTGGCCACCTCACTTTATTACTGTCGCTACACTACCTTGTGAAATGCAGGTTATTGAACCTGCTGTTGTCGAGTGGTGTCAACGTTTGCCGCTTGCACTCGTGTTTGAGGAGGACATTTTGAGCACATGCTGTAATAAAAAAGATGTGGTGTGACACGTGTGACTTTTTGAGATACAAAGTTGCCAATCGTGTTTGTCGCTTAATATATTTTCAGTTAATCATTTCTGAGCCGACGCGTACGCTATCCAGTATGAATTCATTGTTGTAAATGGTCAAACTACGACTACCGCATTTCACAAGATATAGCGTAGCGACAGCATTGAAGTGAAATGGCCAAAACTACAACAGTCATTTGTGTCAAGTTTCTTCTTGTTGTCGCATGCCAAAATCTATTAAAATCGACCAATGTTTCACGAAGCTATTAAAAAAACAAAAGCGGTACGTTTTTATGACCACGGTCTATACACACAAACAAGTGTAAATACATAGGCTAAAACAAGTTGGCCTATACACCGAAGTATTCGACAAACATCAGGTGTACGTCCAATCAATCTTTAGTTCGCTGAGAGGCAGCGCATTATCACGCGTGGAAAAAAAACGTAAAACGAATGGAAAGTCTATTAGCTGTAAAACTGTGCAACTGCAAAATAGCATGAAAGTAGGCCTACTAGTTCACGTTAAAAAATACTATGTTACATACAGCAAATCGGCAAAATAGGCCAACGACAGTAGTAGTTCTGTTCACCTGTCTATAACAGCACAGTCACAGTCAATCAACTGCAGAGACTAAATTAAGCTTGTAGGCCTACGTGAACACAGCATGCTCGTCAGTGGTCACACGCTGTTGGTTATCGAATACGCGTCATCAACATGACATTTGACCAGTTGATCGAACACTTTGTGATGAAAAAAATTATCATCAGAAGGTGTATGGAAGCAAACAATGTCGATCCGCTGCATGTCATTCCACAATTTCCTTTACTGACCCGCCGCTGCGCGGTTTCGTCGTGTTGACAGGCTTTACTTTTCGGGATTCACACATGTGCAATATAGCCTAACACTTGAATAAAGTCACCTACTATAAATTTACAATAAAACGATTAAAATAGGCATACACGTTTTGTGCAATTTTGTCGCGCCATCATATTTTGCTTTGTGATAAATTCATTGTAAGATGAGGGCGACCACCCACTGGCTGACTTACAGTTGCTTTGGCCTATTGCAGTTTTATTGCATTTTTGCTGTATTGTCATACAAATGTGCTATTATACAATTCATGACGTACCAACCACGATTTCATCACCAATAATACTGTACAGAAAATCTAAAGCAAGCAACGAGTTGTAGACAGCAAGACAGCAAGACCGGTAGACAGCAAGACCGGAGCAAGTTGAAGCAATTTGATCCCCATATTGACCCTCATAAAGGATTACTTTCTTACTTACTTATTACTTTTCTTTCATATACACTGCTGCACTGCAGACTGTATTGTGTTACGAGTTTACGACAATGTTCCTTTGCCATCACGGTCCTCAACGCACCTTCGGCCGAGGGCAAAAAAGTGCAAGCGTACAGATGATTTGTGTATAACCATGCAATAAATAACCTGCGTATTCACTGTTGTACTAAATTATTATTTTGAAAATCGAAAGCGAAACAAACAATATTTCCGTTGAACAGCAGCGAGGTTATGTTCAACAAAAACAGAAAATTCCCACAAGCTGAGCTAATTTGCTGCTGACGACTTTTCATACGTGTCAACGATCAGTTTAAAATTCAAATCAGCCAGCTGCAGGTAAGCTATAAATCGCTGCTGTTGTTAGGCACTTTTGTGTCTAAAGTCTATAAACGCTCGCATCAATAGACCTACCGGTATGCTCATTAGCATTTTGAATGTTTCAGCCAGAAATAACATAAAACATAAAAGTTTTTTGTCTTAATTTTATATTTGTTGATAATAATCAAAAAAACTCAGCTGCGGTAGAAAAAAAACACCGCACAAAGTTACATACCTATATATACTTTTCGGTTCAGTCTGGTTACCTCTATTTTCTTAAATTAGGCCTATTACGAATTGTTCGTTAAAGTTAAAAGTCCAATGTCTTTGATTTGTTGCGTCCTATTTGTTTTAAAACAAATCTTAAAACCTAAAGGCACATACAGAGCGACGTTAACTCACCCGCTGAACTGACACGGTTTAGTTTTCCACGAACTGACCAATGCTCAAGCAGAGCGAGTGTATTAGTCATTGATTGACGCACACGTGCCCGTATTCACGTAGTCATCGACGCCGTTAAATGGTGTCTACTGTGATGCATTACTGCTCGCCCATTGGTCAGTTCGTCAAAAATTTAACCATGTCAGTTTAGTTTAAATCCGTCGAGAGGGGGGAGGTGGGGGCTGTGGCTCTCGACATTCCTGGTTGAGTTCAGTTTAGTTTAGTTAGGTCGCTCTGTACACGCCTTTAGTTACATTATTTCGAGCTGTAAGTTTATTCAAAAACTACATGCTATTTTATGTGCGTTGCAGTTGCAGTCAAGGCTGCTGCTGCGAAGATGGATATGGGCTGGGATTTTGTGGAGGATTTGGACGAACTGAAGGAAGCGTTCAACTCCGGCGGGGTTCATGAGTGCAGAAGCATGCTGGAGCGAAAGCGAGACGACTGGAAGACAGTCGCACTCAACGTAGCCGTGATCGGCAACTCCGGTGTCGGAAAGTCTAGTTTCATTAATGCGATAAGAGGGCTGACTGCAGACGACGACTGCGGAGCTGCAGTCGGTGTCACCGAGTGCACGGTAGCCATTCGCAGCTTCCCGCATCCGTGCAATCATCTTCTGCAGTTCTGGGACCTCCCCGGAGTCGGCACCGACCGCTTTCCGAGGGAGACTTATCTGTCCGATATCTACGTCGACCGCTACGACTTCTTCCTGCTGATCACCGCTGACCGATTCACCCAAATCGACACGTGGCTTGGCGCGGAATTTCGAGCCCGCAACAAGAAGTATTTTTTCGTACGTACGAAGATCGGAGCCGACGTGTCCAACAACAGGAAAGCGCATCCGAAGACGCACAGCGAAGAGGCGGTCGTCGAGGAGATTCGCGAATCCACTCTGCAGCACCTCAGAGAAAACGGATGCGAGGATGTTTCGGTGTTTCTGATCGACAGCTACAAGCTGAAGAAGTTCGATTTCGAGCAGCTGGAACAGCGTCTCGTGGAAGATTTCCCGAAGCTGAAGAAAAGGGCATTGATCATGTCACTGCAGGCAACCAGCGACGAGATGATCAGTCTCAAAGTGGCGGAACTTCGTTCCAGAATGTGGAAAGTTGCGGCGTTGTCCGGAGCCGTGGCCGCTATACCGGTGCCTGGAGTGTCCATGGCGTTTGACATCGGCCTCGTGGTCGAAGAAGCTGATGTTTACTACACGCAGCTGGGGCTGGACGAACTCTCGCTGAAGCGCTACGCCAAACTTACATCGTGTGACTACCGACAACTGAGAACGGTCGTAGACACTCGCCTGGGCTGCAGAGTAATCGGAGTTGAGGGAGTGAAGAAACTCATCGAAGAGCTTTCGAAGCGTGCGCCTTCCTTTCTGGCGTCTGCGGCAATCGAGGAAACTTCCAGATTCGTTCCAATCATTGGTTCGTTCGTGTCTGCGACGCTGTCGTTTGGAGGAACTTACTACGCGCTGAGGCTGGTACTCAACAAGATGGAGAGCGTGGCGAGGGAGGTCGTGAAGTCAGCCGCAGATGGCGCTACTGAAGCTGATCTTTCCGACGAAGATTAACTATACGCATAATTATTATATTTATACCCGGTATTGAGATTAATTATACTGGTTGTCGGTAATGCGGAAAGTAGCAACCATGAACAAGAACGAGTGAACTAATAAAGAACACTTTTGGTCTTGATGTAAGTGCCCGCTCATGTTCGTCAATTGTTCGAGACTTGAAAATGTTTGTGCCTTTGTAATTTTGTATGCGTGTAAGAGACTTACCTGTACGTATGGATTCGCATTATGCATTGTTTGCTTTTTGGCACAAAGCTCGCAGAACTGTTACTGTGGTTTTAGTAGAAGTACGGACTGTAGTTTACAGCTACACTGTGACTCAAGAATACACCCCAAACATTTTCGACTGTAACTTGAAAATCAATTTATTATTATCAGATTTTAATACATTTTGGTATGAATATTTCTGACACAACTTTCCATCAAATGACCGTTTAGTTTCTCACCTCACCCAACGTTTGTTTCTGCACTACCTGGGGAAATCACAACCAGCGAAATATCACTTTTTTATCCAATGCGATATGATTGCTTAATTAACATAATGCGTAAAAACACATTTTATTCACATTTCTGACACTTTGGCTGACATTACATCTAGTTGTCCAGGCTGTACCAGTCGATTCTTGACTTCACAATCATTTCTAAACTTCATCTGATAGACACACTGCTAAATGATAGTCAAACCTTGTAACAAACCGGCTGTTGGGGCGCACAGATTAGAATAGATAGAATTTATCGACATTTTTGCGTTCATTTTAACACGTATTACGCTTGGTCTGCTTTTCCCAGGTAGTGCAAAAGCAGAAGTTGGGTGAGGTGAAAACTAAAACATTTATTTAATAGCTAGTTGTATCCGAAATATTTTTTTTTTTGCTAATTTTTCTTTAAGTTACGATCGATAATATCGGGGATGTTTTTTTAGCTTTTCTGTTTATTTCAACACATATTTCGCTTGATCTGCTTTCCCTAAGTAGTGCAGAAGCATACATTGGGTGAGGTAAACAACTAAACAGTTATTTGATGGCAAGTTGTGTCAGGAATATTCGTACCCAAAATTATCAAAATCTGATAATTGTTTTTCAAGTTACAGTCAGAAATGTTGGGGATGTTTTTTGAGACACAGTGTAGTAATATGAATTGTATGCATTTTATAAAGCACAGCTCTAATATATAGAAAGTTGAACGCATTCGTCAATTACTGACGAATTTTATGTTCTGGTCTGTGTACATGGGCGGCGCTAGCAATTTGAAGCTATGGGCAAAAGCAAGAGCACGGGGAGACAGCTGCTCCCTGTCCTCCCTTTGGCGCCGCCCCGGTTTTCGAATTATTTAAAGTTGAACAATCATGCTTCTGGTTTAAACTCAGGCAGACAGAAGAACATAAGAAGCAATATAGCTGACGCCAGCGGCGTAGTGCCTGAGTTTAAAAAGTTGGGGCGACAAAAAGTTGCAATTTTCCGACAGAGAGACAACCCTTATTTCCGACGGAAGAAATTGTGAATGCTCAGAGGTGCAATGGTGGTTCTACATACCAAAATTAAAACTGCCGACTTTCGAGTTAGACACCCAAACCGAGAAGTGCTAACAGCAAAAGATGCGAAAAATTGTGTGCATTGCATGTTAGGAGAAGAGGTAGGCTAACTGAAGTAACAAGTAGGCCTAACGAAATAGGGTTATTGTGTCGGCTTATTATTAACGATGGGTCTAATTCGGGAGTTTCATCACTGCAAATACTGCGCCAAGACCAACGACAAACTACAATGATCACAAGTCAAGACCGAGAAAAAATTACAGTGTCTGTTGGTTCTTGTGAGATTTAATGAAGTCAAAATGTAAGTGATAAAAAGCGCGCAATGTTAGCCAGAAACTGGCCAAATTCGAAAGCCAGTCCATAGGTCTAATGCCTATACAGGTGTAATGACCGTGTTGACGGTTAGGCCTAGTAGAACTCTAAAAAGACTGTTTTCGCTGCACATATAACCTTGTCACACTTAGACAGCATGCAAAAATTCGTTTTAGCTCTTTATGGAACAGCCGTAGCAGAGCTGCGTAGCGTCACCTGCCATATGAAATCACACAGTGTTACCTGCCACCCGACACAGACGATGGCGCCCCCGTTTAAACCCAGCCTATCGCAGAAAGATCAAAAGCTGAGTTGACCTTGGTGTTGGTTATATACCAAGATGGTTTATCTGTCCGCGTACAGTTACCTATTTAGATATTAACCACTTTATAGCGACCCGACCCGACCCGACCGGGAGTCGATCATGCAACGTTCTAACGATCGTTATGTATACAACCGAAGTGATTAACTCATTAGGAAACAGTCAAACGACGGTATCTGAAAATGCTTCATTTATAGCACTGCAACTAGTTTGTTTGAAGCGAACTCGCAGCCCGGCAAAATGCAGCAGCTGTCATGTGCGTCGACCCAGCTCAATTGACAGTCACGAGACTGAAACTACTTTACGACGTATTTTCCCGCCTCGCTGTGGAATTTCTACGGTTTTCATACGCAAGGACAACAGTGCAAATAAATGTGTCGGACACGTAAAAACCTTTAGATCGCTGTCAAGTGTGCACTATACTGTACAAAGTATCGAAGCTGTGTGTCAGTTAAACTGACGTAGGCCTATATGTTGTGCAGTGCAGTTTGCATTTTAACGCGTCTGTGATTTTGCGCAGATTAGTGGGCTACATCTTCTTCTGAGAAGATGGTCAAACATCAACAAGTTGAAAACTCGACTGTGGCCGTGGACGTGCCATCAGTGCTAAGTGCATAGTGCAAGAATGACCCAGGTGCAGAAATGCAGAGATGAATGTTTCTGGTTTTTAGGGCTTTTTACGCGCGACAGCATGTAATGCTTTGCGCGTCTTAGCCATCGTCGAGGTGTCTGTTTGTCCGTCTGTCTGTCCGTCCATCAGTCCGTCCGTCCATCACACCTTGAGCCCTATCAAAACGGTGCAAGCTAAGATCACGAAATATTTACTGTGCGCTACCACAAGGACTCTAGTTCTTCGGGACAAAATTTTGTGCCTCTGAGTGAGGGGGTTTCCCTCGAACGACGGCATGAAAGAGGGGTACCCCCTAAAAAGTTCTCATTTTATCACTTTTGGCTCGCCCAGCGTGAAAGCGGTTGCAGATAGGCACAGATATGCTTATTATTTTAACAAGCACTAGTGACAAGCTTTTTTTGGAAATGTCTAACTCCATGACCCTGAACGACCTTGAATCCCCAAAATAAAAGAGTTCTAATGAATTTTTCGCGATTTTGCGCTGCGACACATTTTAAGAGTGAACTGCGCCGAAATGGCTAAAGATAGACCACGACAATTTGCATATACAATTTTTTAGCATCAAATAGAGATTTTAGTAGTCTATGTCTCGAGTCTCGACCCGCTGTAAGTTCAAGGAGGCCTGCGCACGCGAGCGTCAACGACGGCCGAGAGGCACTCCGCTAAAAAGTGGTTGTTTCACCGATATTGGCGCGTCTAGCGTGAAAACAGTTGCAGATAGGCATAAACATGCTGCTTATCATATCAAGCACTGGTGACGAGCTTCAGGGCCGGATTTACCATGTGGGGGGCCCTGGGCAGCTGTTGGTGTGGGGGCCCCTATGTAAAATACCAAAAGTAAAAAGTTTGACGATGAAACATTTACAATGAGTGATAGGCATGAAGGATGCAGGCTAATTAAACACCTGTCTGCACTGCCACTAACACTGCTTCTTATATAGGGGCGTTGAAAGAAATTTTAATTGGGGGCCTCATTTCACTTCCGCTTTCCTTTTTTAATCATTTTTTTCTTTTCCTCTCTTTTTACGCCTTCCCTTTCCCTGTCCTTCCCTTTTTACTTAGGTCCCTCTTGTCCTTTCCTCCCTTTTACGCCACTCCTTTTCTCTGTATTTCCCTTTTCCCCTCCCCTCACTTCACTTAAAAGAAGGACCCCATAAAATTATAGCGTTAAAAGATGAAATCTGGTGGCAACAATTCTAATTATTTTCCCGAGAATAAACTGAACAAATTGGCAAATTTAGTGCAGTTTAAACGTACGCAACAATTGCCAAATTCAATTTCAGCTGGGGCTCCACCCCAGACCCTATCCCATGGCAAGCGCAAAAGCGCAAGCCTATAACGGGGGTCTGGGGGCATAGCCCTCAGAGGGGTCCAGCCTCTAGGAGCAGAACCCCTATTCAGGGGGCTAGGGAGGCGAAGCCCCCCCTGAAACTGAAGCACTTTTGGTTTTTGGACGTTCAATGGAAGCCGCAGATTTGCCCACTTTTCTAAAATTTCAAAACTCAAGTCAGATATTTGTGTTATCTTTGCAAGAAATCATAAGTAGCCACTAAACTGGGGGGCTGGAGCAAACCCCCCCCCCGGCCCGAGTCTAAAACGGCAACTGTTTATAAGATCTATTTTCAAGGAAAATAATGAAATTGGGGACCCCATATTATTTCTAAAGTCATATTTTTGTTGAACTTAGACTCATTTGAAAGAACCAAAAATGGTCATTAATTTTTTTCGTGAAAAATGTGGGAGGCCTCTTTTTGTGGGGACCCTGGGCAGCTGCTCATGTTGCCCATGCCTGAATCCGGCCTTGACGAGCTTTTTAGCAATATTAACATTGATGACCTTGAATGACCTTGAATGACCTTGAACCCCTAAAATAGGGGGTTTTCTTTTGCAATTTTCGGCTGCGGTGCACACTTCAAATGTGAATTGCGACGAAATGGCTGGAGATAAACCAGGACAATTTGCGAACAGGAACTGCTAAGGCTGTCACGCGTTTGATGAGCTTTGCTCAAATTACTTGTATAGGCCGACTTAGCTTAGCCATCCAGGGTGGTGTTGGTTTGATGTGGTAGTTAATGAGTTAGGCTCGATCAACGAAGTTGTTCTGTACCGGACACTGTTACTACTGGGCTGGATTGCAGAAAAACTAAACCGTCACGTGGTGCGTGACGTCAGCAAGATGGCGGATGAGCGTAGTTATCTCCGTGACAACGCCGCGTGCGTCATTATCGAAAAGTTGCGCGAGTTACAGGAGGCCTACGACAAGCTGGGAGAGTGGGCCACCCAGCGCGAGACCCACCACGACGAAATACTGAACCACATCAGCTCAGCGGCTGAGCAGCTCAAGTCACTCATCGACAAGAAACGGACGAAACTGGAAGAAGACTTTGAAGCGATGTTCGACGAAAGAATTAAACTCATTGCTGACCAACGTACAGCGATCGACCACCAACTTTGTGATCTACATACGTTGCTTGTCAGGTGGGCCTAGTTCGAATATCACCAAATATACCACATGTACAGAACATAGGCCTATACTAGCCCCCTATTTAGTATAAGTCGATATACCAGCCCCCTGGTTACAGTTAGAATCGCACTGCGTGTCATTTGCTCGGCAAGTTACTAATCTACTGTGCGCTCGGATCAACTCAGTTTTTTACCCTCAGCGGGATGGAAATCAAGTAGGTTAGTGGCTTACAGAATTAGTGAGTGACGGTTTACCTTGGCTGATTTGGTGGTGGCCAGATGCGAAGACTACAAGAGCAGAAGCTCGGTTGTGGACGTGGTTCAAGAATTCGACCAAATGGGCATCTCCCTAGAACAACTGCTGTCGTTGGAGGTCGATTACAAGTCACTGGCGATCACCCCGAGTCGTTTTCCACCTCGTTGTGAGGACTTCCTACATTGGACCACCTCCCAGCTTTTTGATGCCACCTTACCGCGGGATTTGAGCGCTGACGTCGATGACGACCGAGGCAAAGATGGTAAGATCATGATTTTCCAAAATAAATTGGAAAACTAAAACGCGCTCGTGAACTTACAAAATAGTAAGTTTATCGGTAATTTTAACGAATTTTTGTGATTTTCTTAGTCAGTACAAAAATAAAACCTCTTTTTGAAAACTTTTAAGGAGTCATGACCGGACTATCTTGGAACATGCACGTCAAATTAGAAGTCAGTATGGAGCTATTGGCATTTAACGCCTAAAAATTTAAGAAGTCACGTGACCCTGGCGGCACCCCTTTTTGAAGCAAAATTCTAGGTGTCATATCTGGATTATCCCTGCAAATATGCGTGCCAAATTCCAAGTCTGCAGCTTTAAGCTATTGGCATTTAAAATCCAAATAGAATAAAAACATTATCTCCGCTAATCATTTCGATTTGGCCTACTTTGCTTAGAAGAAAATAAAAAAGAGACACAATTTAATATTTTGACATAAAAAGCGAAACGTAGTATTTGTTGAATCCTGCTTGTTTACGAAAACGATTAGCTTTGATCATTTCGTGTTTCGTGTTTAGTGTCCAGTACGGTGTGCTTGTACGTGTGATTTTATGGCAAAGTACAATGCATACAAGTGATGCCATGTTGAACACCCAATCGTTAGGGGCCTACGCTACATTAGATGTGTGTGATGCTATATTATAGTACACAAAATAGCAACAAGCTCAGCTACCGCTTAATACAGGGCGTCAGCTGAATGCATTTAGTTTCGTCGTAATGCTACCGGTCAACAGACTATTAGGCGACAAACCATCTAGGCGACAGACGACAGGGCAACAGACCACCTGGGCGGCAGACATCTGGGCGACAGGTTGGGACGTGTGGGCGACACAAATAAGACTGCTATAGGCAACAAACTATTTTAAACAAACTATAAAATGGAAGCCTATGCACAAGTTGAACATTGATAAACATCACCTGGAGAATATTCAGTTCGACCAGGCGCTCGAGACTCAAGTTTATATGACTTCTGTAAATCGAAATCAGAGCAAGTAAGACAAAAAATAAACTGTGAACTGTGGCTTCTTAATTTCTTGCAACTTGACAACTTCTTTGATTCAACCGACAGATCAAGTGTTGCAGCGTTGCCCTTTAGTGCCACACAACAAGGAATAAATAATTTAAATTCAGTTTAGCCGATTGCAGTGATTACATAATAATCCGTAACAGGAACTCACGCCGACCAATACAAGTAAAATATCGTCCCTGACTTTTAGGGTTTCACCACACTAATACCAGGTTAGCATCGTGGTCGAGACAGTGAGCAAAGGTTAACAAAAATTGTTAACTAATAGTTTAATTAATTTATTTTACAAAACTGATAATGCGTTACGTTCTCTTGTCGCCTAAACGTCTGTTGCCCACTTGTCTCTAGTGCACGCACCGATATCGGCCGAATTTCTGTCGCCCAGGTGGTCTGTCGCCCTGCAGTCGTCCGCACCCTATGCTACTAGAATTGTTACTGTTAATAATTGTGGCTTTTATTTCGGTTTAGCGGTATAAAACATAGGCCTAATGCCCGATGCATGCTGTGAATTTGCTGTCTGTCTGCAGCAGCCACTTTCGTCGATCCGTCGAAACAGTTGCAGCATGCCATGGACCAAGTGGAACGTTTCTTGTCGCAACAAGGTAAGCCTCGTCTATGAATGGCATTTAGCGTATGAGAATGCGTTATTCATTCGAGATCAGTAGGTGTGATTATTGCGCTTTATTTATGCGTCGTATTTCAGTATTAGATTTATGTTGAACAATTAGATTAAAACAGCTGCTGGAGTGGTTAAGTGGGAATACGCAGTACGAACTTATGACAATCTAATCTGAGCTCAGATCACGTACATGGAGTGACGCAGACTACGCTTTTACACTTGCGAAGCCGATGCGACGTGTCGCAGGCGTGAAGTGGATTGACGACGCGACGCAACACAACTCAGCGAGTAGCGACTCTGAACAGTCGTGACCCAGTTTTCAATTATAACGTCATTGTATTGCTTCAGCACGACTCACTGAACAGTCGAAATTGAAACCTTAGTCGCAATAGTTTTCGCAAACGGTCACACTGGCTTAATTCTAAACTTGTCCTGTTTCGAAATTCTCGACCGATACCCGTCGGCAGTCGTCGGTAATTCAATTTACACCACGTGACTTAACGCGACAGTTGCGTCGCGTCAGCGTCGCAGCTGTGAATTGGGATTGTGCGACATTAGTGTGACCTTGCCTGAGGCACGAACTGACGTTAGTGTTACCCGGGGGGCGTGCCGAGGTGGGGGGCGACCAGCGAAGCGTAGCGAAGTCTGTGATTGGTTGCTGCCAAGTTACGTGTCGGCCAATCAGGTGTAGGCAATTGTGCGACGGCTAATCTGTGTACTAGCTTATGCCTATATAC
>Ga0056128_1001387_pt1 | contig 26875 bp, 18 predicted proteins | sample WorMetLIZISLAND2_FD_71113 | JGI IMG/M metagenome (GOLD analysis project Ga0056128, IMG submission 71113) | Marine gutless worms symbiont microbial communities from Max Planck institute for Marine Microbiology, Germany - Olavius geniculatus... ... | reverse complement strand
GTCCAGGGGCAGAGCCCCTGGTCGGGGGGCCAGGGGGGCAAAGCCCCCTGAAGCTGAAACACTTTTTGCTTTTGCACGTTCAGTGAAAGCCGTTTTGTAACCTAGGCTCTATCTCGCACCGTTACTGAGATACCCAGCGACTTATTGGCTAAAAGTTGCAAGTTTTTCCTACCCTGCTCTCATTTAGCGCCATCGTTCGAGGTGACTTCCTTCGAATTTATGGAAAAGCTTTACCGTTCCTGAAACTATTGAGTCTTTCAGGCAGCCGACGATGAAAATTTGGTGATCCTAGCTTGCACCGTTATTGACTGATCCACCCGTGTGACAGACAGACAGACAGAATTGCGATGGCTAAGACACGCTATAGCAGTTTCTGATGTCGCCCGTAAAAGACCGTATGACGAAACCCCCTTCTCTATGCCATATTTCCAGTGGCGTTATTTCAGTAAATCATTGCAGAGAAGTTTCAGTAATTTTTGAGGGGGTCTCGGTACGTAACATATTGCTTTCACAGCAGTAACGCTGTTTCAAAGGTACAGATTACAAGGGAAATTTTAAGTCATAAATCCTTGGGGGGTCGTAGACCGTAGACGCTCCTGCATATTTCAATATCTTACTGCACGCTGTTGTTATTGTTGATGGTGGCGAAGCAGACGGACAGGCGTGACGCGTGGTCATCCAGTGGTCAGGAGGCTAGTCAGCGACCACGTGACCCAGCAGGTGCGCGATGGCTGCAGGTGCAGGGTGCCACGTCTGCCGGTGTACCGGCCGGGTTGCCGGCGGACATTCCGTTCACGTTCCGACACTGGAGCACGGGCGCTGACGACGCGTGGCACCAGTACATGCTTCAGTACCGCACCGAGTACACGTATCGACGCCTGCTGGCCGTACAGCGCGGTCCCACGCATGCACCCGGCACGGCGACGGTGGACAGTCGCGGGTCGACACGGCTACGAGACGCCAGCGCACCGCGCTACTCTGCCGACAACGTCACTGCTGGTGGTGGTCCGTCGTGTCCGCGTACCGTTCAGTCGGACACAGCGGCGGCGGGCGGCGTCAAGACGGTTCATGGACGGGCGGGACATCGGTCCGCACCGGCGTCAATCGTACACGCTGACCACAACACTCAGCTGCATCATCATCATCATCAGCAGCAGCAGCGCAGAGTGATCCAGCGTGACGAGGACAACGTCAGCATTACCACACTCTCACTGCAACTACCATCAGCCGACCCATACCAGCAGCCACAGCCGGCTAGTAAGTCTTTCCTCCGCTGTCCCGCCATCAGTATACAACTGAACGCTGCCGAGACCCCACCAGCAGGACCCTCGAGTCTAGTCCCGGTGACATCTGCAGGCTCCATTCTGCCGCGTGTTACCACGGTCATTGAGTCTGCGTCTGTACCAGGCAGTGAGAGCAATGTGCAGCAGTCAGCGGCAACAGTCGGCGGTGCGCCGGCTTGCGACAGTCAGCCTTCGTCGCTGTTGAACGGTAGAACGATGCGTGCCGTGCCTGCCAACGGCTTCTCCATCGACGACCGTACAGTGTCAGTAGTCAGCTTTGTGGGACTCTGTCTCTCTTAAGCCCAAAATTCATTAAGCCGACTTTGCGACAAAGTCTGCGGACTTTCATAGTTCGCGTCCGAGACTTTCACCGAAACTTCCGGGTGGACTTTGTCGGCGTGGCCGACTTTCCCCCGTGTCTTGTCACCGAACCATCAGAGCGACGCAAACGGATTGGTCGCAGACTTGTCAGTGTCACGCAGTGCCAGATTAAAGGGGGTGCTGAGGATGCTGCATCCGTGAAATAGGCCCACGGCCACAAACTGGACGAAACTTTTTGTAACAGCCATTTCTATTGTGCATAAACAACTTAAATGTTGCCAGGAGATGCGTTTATGAGAGCCTAAACTTCATAAAATGCGTTTGCGGCCGCGGCTCAGCCCCGTACCCCGCTGAGGTATAAAATTACAGTCCCCCATATTCTCTAACTGAATTTCGGGAAGGAAAGAGAAGGGAATGACATGAAAGGAAAATAAGTGGAAAGATTAAGGGGAAAGGAAAGGTAGGAAATGTAAAGGGGAGGGTGCTTATTAGGAGTACCCCAAAGACAAATTCCTGGCTACGGCCGCTACGTCTATGCTTGAATGCAAGATCAACGTGATAAAGCAAGCATTGCAAGTCACCCGCATTAACCGCAGTTTAATTTCGTCACCTGCGCAATGTTAGTTATCACCCGACATTCACCGACGATGAGTGTGGTCACAATTTGTTTCCATTGTTTAAACTGCATCATATTTGGTAAGTTGATTTTCGCGAAAATGATTAAAATTGTTCCCACCAAAGGCCATATTTCAAGAACAATATGTACTAAATTTTTACTTCAGCTGCGGCTTCGCCCAGACCCGCTGGAGGAGCTGTTCGGCTGTTCCCCCAGTTTCCTGTTCAAGGTGTCCTACGTTTAAGACAAGGGAGACAAGAGCAAGGGAAAGAAAGGGAAAAGGGAACGGACAGGACAGGGAGGAAGGGAAGGAAAAAAGCAAAGAGGAAGAGGAGATAAAGGGGGAATTATCACCCGCATTGGCCGTCCATTTTATATACGGTGTAAATATGACACTGTGGTTAAAAAATAAAAATAAAAAAGTGCAAAAATCATGGTCATCAGAATGTGACAGAATGTCGATGTAAATTATACCGCGTTCAATAAAGGTTTGTTCGCCCTGGTTGTTTTCCTAATAGGCTGCTATACCATGCGGGCCTGATCGCGTTGCGGGGGAGGGGGTCTTGGGACTCTTGGTCAGTTTTGAATGCCAAAGACAAAATAGACCCTTTTTAAATAACAGCATCCGGCCCGATTTGGTTTTAATCCGGCCCTGGACTCTCACTCACTTTGTCGCAACCATCTTGACATCTGGAGATGGTTGGAAAGCCCGCGGGGAAGTTTCGGTGAGAGTCGGCGTAATGAAATTTGGGTATTAGTTAGTTCTCTGTCTCTCTCTTAACTTATAGTAAGTTAGTAACGTTCTCGCGTTGTATTCATGCACACCTGCGTCCGGCTATTAGGGCACATGTTATATTAGCGGTCTGTTCGTATGTTTATATCTATGTCTAAGCGTTTGCTAAAGCGTTGGACAGAATTAGATGACATTTGAGAAGGACACTTGTGATGTAGGCTAGCTTTTAGGCCTACTTGTATTAGAGAGGGTCCCTGGCTGCCTCGGTCCACCGCGGGAAATAAAAAAATTTTGGGATTAAAATGCCTCACAATTTTCATTGAAAATGCTACCAAACCGCTAAAGATATCAGAACGGCTGCTAGCTTACTAAAGATACTTGTGACAGGTGACTGCTAGTTATGTTAGTATAACGCCGATGGGCAATAAGCTAGGGTATTACGGAGCATTTTTCTTTTAATTTCATTTTTACACTTGCGTCAGTCAAGCTTTCAGCAGGACAGTGTGCAGAAAGTGTGTTCATGAATTTGTTTGAATTATGCTCAACGATCGAAACGTCACGCTACTGTTCAAGTCATTTGCACAGAAGTGCACTTGGCAGTATTATAATCAATGATGGTTCATGGTGTATACTTAAAACTTAGTATTTTGTGAAACATTTTGTACCATCAGCTGGCAATGACAGACAGTCACGCTGTTAATTGTTGTTCTAATTATTGGTAGACTGAACTGTGTTGTGTGTCTTTTTGCAGCATGCGTCGCAAACTTCGGTAAGTCAACTGCGTTCTAATAACAAATACACATTTTCAAAGTTTAGTTGCTCTTTTTTGAACTGTGATTTAATCATTACACGCTATAGACGTTTTCATCGCCCGAAGTTAAACAATTGACAGTTAAATAGCAGAGTAGTTAACCTGATGGTACTAATGATAAAAAGTTAGGCCTACTTAAATGCAAAAATTGGTAATTAATTGTTACTTGACGTTGGTTCACACCACATAGTTAACAATTTTTAAGACAACATTTTTGTTTCAGCTTTCAGTAGTTGTTGTTTTACTATAAAATGCGTAAACGTCGTAATTACGTTTGTAGCGAACTGCAAACAGTTTATTCAGATTACGACGTACACGTTTAGATCACCGTGTTTCCTTCTTTTGCTGGTTGAACCTGACGCGGCCTATAGAAACGATAATGTTGATAATGGCGACAAAGGTATGAGACGTGCGATTGATGATATATGTTGAAGAAAGGAATTGTCAGCGAAGACGCTAGCCAGTCAACTTGTGCCTCTAGAAGGACTGAAAGCAGTCGACTTACTCGTGCATGTCAGCTCACCAACAAACATGCAGGTTTTGCATTGATGTGTTGGTAGATGGTTTTGTACTATGAACACTGTTCTGCTGGATGTTTTCTGGTCAATTGTAACAGCATGTTTAATGCTGCGTTTTTATGCAGTGAATACACGGGGTGATCGTCGCGGCGCTTCGGCAGTCGCCACGACCAGTCGCGGCGATCGCCTCATAAATTCACTGCTTTACCGGCCGTCACATAGACGACATGTTGTTCTAACTTTTTCTATGATGTACACATAATTAATAATTGTGATGTTATTGCATACGAGGAGTATTGAATAAGTGTTGCAGCTCGACCTGTTTCACTGCAAAATTTCTCACAGTCTCCGTGTATATCAATCAGTAAAACGTACACTGTTCACATGCTGGTGTACGAGTCTGATACAGATGTGAGCTGAGATCTGTTCTGTGCTGCATGGCTTGTTAGACGTCGTGTCTGTTCCGTGTTATCACTGCATGTAGTATGAGCATGTCTCGCCTGCAGCCTGCAATGCTTTCGGGGTTGGAACCGGCAAAAAAGTAGAGACAGGAAAGGGGGCGGAAAATTTAATATTATTATTTTCTTAATTTTTATACTATGACCTGCAGGCCCGTCGAGAGAAGAGGATATAGGGAGGCAAGTTACCCTGGGCCCCGCTACGTTTGGGGGGACTCGCCGTCGCTTAGATATATGAAGTACACAAGAATGCGCCATTTTAAACGGAAAAATTCAAACATTTTCTACCCAGGGGGGCCGCGAGATGTTTTCTTGGGCCGTGTTGTTTCTGTCGACGGGCTTGGTTGCCGTTCAACAAAATGATGGTTGTAATTTTACGAATCCGCGTAGCTTTTTACTCTATTAGATTCAGCCTATATGCAGAGATACAGTTACGAGAGTTGTCTCTCTTTACAGACACGTGCCATGTTGAATGCTGGCCAGTGAGTCACGTCACTAGTGTTGGTGCAGGGTGCAGACATACCACACCTCGCTGGTTCGCCGATGTAATTGCATACTGCATGCATGCATTAAACTGCGCTGCCACTGTTAGTATATTAGCGTCTACAATAACTCTGTTGTATATTTATCATTTTTATACTATTTTGTTTGTTATTTAAATTTTGATTGTTACTTTTTTAAATGTTAATGGACACGTGGCCAATTTTGGTACTAAATAATTTAATAGCCATATTGCCGCACAATAAAATTTTAATTTGAAAGTCCTAGCTATCGTGGAATTAGGCCCTAATTTTGCCATAGCTAGAACTTTCAAATTAAAATTATAGTGCAACAATCATTTACCATTTTCATGAGTAATAAAAGCATATAAGTTATAACTTGTAAACGGGTCTGAGAATAGGTGACAATCCGGGGACAGGTACAAGCAAAACGTTGTAGCAGAATTTTACAATTATTCTGTTGCGAGTTTGCAGGAGTTTTGCTGCTTTGCATGAAAGAGTTTTGTTTGCATTTCTCGAGTTCGAATTACATTAATTGCGTTCAAGTTCAGTTGAATCTGCTTTCGATAGTTTTTGTGTTTATCGTTTTCATTTCTTGTTTTTTACTTGTTAATTTTCTGAGTTTTTATTGCACGTTTTTTTCGCATAGTGTATAATCGTGTACAATTGCATTGCATCAGTAGTTTGGTTAAGTTTAAGTCTCGCGTTTTGGACCGCCACGTAATTGTTTATTGTGTGGCCGTTTTAATAGGCCGCAATATGTGTTCTGTCCGTCCGTCCGTCCGTTCGTCCGTCTTTCTGTTCCGTACGGGCTCCTAACTCGAAAATTAAAAATAACGTAAAATAGTGTATATTTTCAGTTGGAAAGGTGAAAGCCTCAAAAGTAACGCAAGGGTTGCTCACAATGCGCAGTTCTAAGCGGACGGCTGCACAATATGTTGGCACTGGGCCGTCATATTTTAAAGTATAATTTGCAGTTGCATGCAGTTAGCAGATGAATGAGTTTGACTGGTGATGTTTGCAGATGACGGCGGTCAACAGTTCCTCGTGTCACAAGTACTGAGCCACCAAATGACAAGCCTCTTTATACATAGGCCAACTAGGTTATTACGTACCGTATACAGAATGCAGATTCTGACAAGGCGGACTCTAGCTTCCTATCACACAGTGGCGTCGTGCCTCCTCCCCTAAATTTTAACCTGTCAAAGAAAAAATTATTATCGGAAAGTTTTAGATTACTGTGAATGGGTAAAAATCCTCCATTACGTAGAAATTTTGGGGCATAATTGACAATACGAGCACCCATATTGTCTTCTCTCAGAAATTTTCATCCGTCTGTCGGAAAATTGCAACTTCCTGCCTTTCTTACTTTCTAGCCTACGATGCCGTTGTTATTACATACAGGGTATTATAAGAATTATAGGCTTAGGCTAATGATCTTTGTCTATATCGTCAGCGGTGCTAGTGATTGTGTGAACGTTGAAAACGAACGTAATACACTTTTGTTGTCATCACTCACTATACCGGGTGTCCATAAAAAGTAAGCCTCTAACTTTTATAGCCTTTAACTTTATCAAATATTAACCGATTTAAGAAATTTTTCTTACTAATCAAATCATTGATAAACTTAAGTTTACGTGTAATTGATTTGAAATTGCTTACATTTGGTATAATTTGTGTAGATTTTTGCTGTTTATTTTGTTTTTTTGTTTATTTAGACTGTCAGGCGCTGATGGGCAATTTTATGTGTTTTGTTTGTAACTGTAAGTATGTTACGAAACAAAAAATAGACGTTCCACTTCTTCTTGAAAAACGGCTTCATCACATCCTGAACTCTTCATAAAATACAATCGGCTTTCGAATAGGCCTACTGAACGTTACCTTGTAACTCGCTTATTCTAGAGCTGACTGGATTTTACAAGGTAGAACTATAGTGTAGCGACAATTTTGGAGTGTGATGAGATCTAACTCAGTGGCGTAGCCAGAAATGTGAATTGGTGGGCTTCCCGTCCCTTACCTTCCCTTTCTTTCCCTTATCTTCCCTGCCGTCCTCTTCCCTTTTCCCCTTTTCCTCCGTTTTTTCCTCTCCTCCTTCCTCTTAGAAATAGGACTGGTTTGTGGGTCTCTGTGATTTCCCTCGAAGCCCCAGTTGAAATCGCATTCGGTGCATAGCCTTAAAACGCCTGGCTCCCCTCTAGTCTACGCCACTGGAAGTAGCATATATAAGTTCTGCACTACTGACGCGGGCGCACACTACGAGCTCGGCAACAAACGGTTTGTTCGACACTTAGCAGTCTATTGCTGGTCTTTTGTTAGTCGTAGCTGAGTTTTCCGTTGATGAAATTGCCCAAGTCACTAGCTTTGTCGGACAGGTAAAACTCCAGTGCCAGTTCGCGAAAGTATGCCAGGTCGAGTTCTTTTTCACCATCCTGTATACAAAATACATTAATTCACTTACGAACGCTAGGCTTGATCCCCTTCATACTTAATTTAATAACTGTTGTACATGCATTTTAATCTGAAAATCAATTAGAAATTAAAATAGAGTATCAGTAATTGGTTAACTGATAAACAGCGTCGCAAATGCAAATTTTATGTTAACAACACTAGGTGAGTTAATCAGACATAGTCTACAAAATGAAAAACCATTTAGAAATACTGTTTTGTCGCACCGTGCAATTTTACGACAGGGACAGCGTCAGATATTATCGGGAGCAACCTGTCATGTTCGTTTATTGTGAGAACACAAGAACGTAGGCGATATGCCTAGCCCACAATGACATAAATGGACTAAATCTGTGGAATTTTAATAAAACATTACACATGTAGGCCTACATTCAAAAACGTGCTAAGCTTATTCACCTTTACGAGTGGGCCTAAAACAAATTGCAGTATGCACGACGAACCTTTGTCATCATTCGATACGCCACTTGGCAATCTTTTGGCGACACGTCGAAACCGTCGTGCAACGTGAATTCAAACTCTTCCTCGTCAATCACACCATCGCCTGCAATCAATAACACCAAAAATTTACCATCCTGTGTACAAGTAGTTTAAGCAATGCTCACGCGACGCGCGACAGCATGGTACTTCTACCTGGGGAATAAGTGTACAACGTGCAGTAAACTAATAATGCTGTTTAAACGAGTACTCACATTTGAGGCTTTCGTACGGAGGACTCCTTGAATCTATGAAGTCCAAACTCAGACGGTTAACATCTACGTTCTATGCTAAAAATTTTTATATGCAGGTTGCCTTGGTCTATCTCCAGCCATTTCGTCGCAATTTAATCTTGAAATGTGCGCCGCCGCCGCCCAAAATGGCGAAAATCACGAAAACTTCGTATTTTGAAGCTTCAGAGTCGTTCAAGGTCATCAATGTTTTACTCCGAAAAGCTCGTCATTAGTGCTTGTTATGGTAAACAGGAAGACTTGCAAGTGTGTGTCTGTCGCCAGCCGTTTTTACGCTAGACGAGCCAGTAGCGGTAAAATAATGACTGCTTACAAACTAAAGCTTTGCGGCAACCCATAGAGCAGCTTTCATTATTTTAGCTTGCACCGTTTTGGTGGTACTGCAAGGTGTGACGGACGAACGGAGAGACAGACTGACAGACGGACGAATGGACGTCTCGACGATAGCTAAGACGCGCAAAGCATTACGTGCTGTCGCGCGTAAAAACTGACAGAAAATTTTAGGCTATAGTTTTTGCAATTGCATACTACTCGCTGTAGCCCAATTTCCCACTATCAATTTGGTGACAAGTTCAGTTGATTTGACCTGCTCTATCGAGTAGGTTGAACTTGTACTCGACGTAGCGGTCGAACCAGGGCGGTATGTAGGATTCAGTTGATGATGTTGCCTCAGACTCATCATCAGAGCTGTCTTCACTTTTCTTTACATTACGCTTCGGAGGCTTATTGCCTTTGGTTCCGCCGCTCTTGTCATATTCATGCTTTGACCTCAGCACTTGTGTCCACATCTGAAACTGGTTCGCAACACCATACAACGGGAAACGTTATACTGCAGCGATCTCAACTCATTCTGTAGACTTGGACGCTGATGAAACAGTTTAAGCGATCGGCCCATGCCGCGAAATAATTTTTACAGTGCAGACAAAACAGACGATTCCTGTCAAACGACGAAATGACTGAATATCTTTGAAACAAGATAATGTTCATACGAACACGGAGTCTGTCCAATGCATTTCGATAGTTTACAGTATATGTCTGTATAAAATAATGTAATCAGTGACCTGTTTAGACTGGTAGAAAAAAATCAAACAGCTTAATTTCAAATTGTACAGCAGCAATGATCCTTTCATCCTTCTCTATTATTTTAACTAAACATCATCAGTCACGAGACCATTCGATTCGTCACCAGCACTTTGCTGACTGTGTTTGTGGTTGCTCTTTGTGTCTGCATGTATATATATTTTCTTACTTTTTACTACTCTTTTAGGCTTAGATCATATGGGTTTTTTTACCTGATACAAATAAAGATTGATTGATTGATTTACTATAAATGGTCCATGGTCACCATAGGTTTATCTAGCACCGTTATGGAGATATGGCGCCTCAAAAATAATGGGGTCACGACCTTGACCTTTTGGGGTCACGTGACGTTATCGTTTACGTGACCATTCGACTTGCGGGGTCGACTTCCTAAGGGTGGTCGATAGTCACAATGCGTCCATCTGGCACCGTTGCGGAGATATAGCGCTATAAAGATAATGGGGTCACAACCTTGACCTTTTGGGGTCACGCGACGTCATCGTTCCCGTGACCATTCGACTTGCGGGGGTCGACTTCCTATGGGTGGTCGATAGTGATCATGCATCCATCTGGCACCGTTACGTAGATATGGCGCCTCAAAAATAATGGGGTCACGACCTTGACCTTTTGGGGTCACCTGACGTCATCGGTCACGTGACCATTCGACTCGCGGGGGTCGACTTCATATGAGTGGTCCATAGTGGCCATGCGTCTATCTTGCTCCGTTATGGAGATATTGCGTCTCAAATATTGGACGCACGGACGTGGACACGGAAAAAAGATGGAAGAAGAGAAAGAGGAAGGGGGAGGGGAAGGGAAAAGAAAAGGAAAGTGGAATGGAAAAAGGAAGGGAAAGGGAAAGGAGAAAAGGAGTGAAAGGGAAAGGGAAGGGGAAGGGAAATGGAAAGGGGAAGAGAAAGGGAAAGGCGGAAGGATAAGGGAAGGGAAAAGGGGAGAGGGAAGTGAAGGTAAAGGGAAGGAGAAGGGGAAGGGAAAGGTGAAGGGAAAGGGAAGGTGGAAGGAAAATAGCTTAAGAAAAGTTGGACGCACGGACGGACGCACGCACGGACACTCATGTGATTTTATACTCTGTCCAATGCTATGCATAGCATTGGACAGACAACAAGCCGGTACGCGAAATCACTGTCGACGCGGCAGGCAGGCTGTGAACGCACGATCTGCAGACGGACGGACGGACAGACAGACAGACAAATCTACGCACAGACAGAAAATTAATGGCTGTGCGAATTTAAGGGTTTATTTAGCTTGCGCGTCGACAGTCAAAAACTCATATGGTTGAAAACACGGACTAATAAGCTATACATTAATACAATTTACTGACTATACGATTGAGCCGAACTAATTATTATAGCGAAGCTTATCGCTGACTGTATATACTGACCCACTCGTCGACGGTGATCTGTCCGTCGTCATCGTTGTCTGCCGTGTGCTGCAAGTTGCGCCACAACTCGACGAACAGTTCGCGACAGTGTGTCCACTGCTTACTGTTCTCCTTCCACCCGCTCTTCTTACAGATGTGCTGTACACAGTGCACAGCGTGAGTTGTACTCAAATAAGCCACCAGTTTAAGATATAGAACTAAGAAAACATATCGGCTCAGTGCCGACATTAATATCGTGCGGTCGTCCGCCAAGAGCTGCGCAACTCTAACTTTAAACTGACCTTTGACCTCTTGAACTAAAACTTAACACAAATTACTCCTGAACCGAGAAACGTTTACAGCGATTTCGGATTTCTGCGCCTTTTAAGTAATTTCATGCACGACTGCAGAATGCTTTGCGTGTCTTAGCCATCGTCTAGGCATCTCTCCGTTTGTCCGTCTGTCTGTCACACTCGTGAACTGTATTAAAATGGTGCAAGCTAGGATCACGAAATCTTCACTGTGGGCTGCCCCAAGGTATCTAGTTTTTAGCGACAAAATTTCGTGCCCGTGGGTGAGGGGATTCCTTTCGAACGAGGGCGTCAAAGAGGGGTAACCCCCCTTTAGACGTTATTTTGCCGCTATTGGTTCCTATAGTGTGAAAACGGTTGCAGATAGGTACAGAATTGCTGCACATTATAACAAGCACTAGTGACGGGCTTTTTTAGATTTGTCAACATCGATGACCGTGAACGACCTTGAACCCCGAAAAGGGGGTTTTGGTGAATTTTTTCGCAATTTTTGGCTGAAGCGCACATTTTAACTGTAAATTGCGACTAAATGGTTGGGGATAGACCAAGACAACCTGCAGACGGAATTTTCAGCATTAAACGTAGATTAGATTTTAGCAATTCAAGTCCCGACCCCCTTGGTTCAAGAAAGCCAGTGTAGGCGGGCGTCAAAGACGGCTACCACCCTCCCCCTAAAAGTGGTTCTTTTACCGCTATTGGCTCGTGTAGCGTGAAAACAGTTGCAGATAGGCAGAGACATGCTGCTTATCATAACAAGCAATAGTGACAAGCATTTTATTGGTGTGAACATCGATGACCTTGAATGACCTTGAACTTCTAAAATAGGGGTTTTAGTGTTTTTGCAATTTGTGGCTTTGGCGTGGATTTCAAGAGTGAATTGAGTCGAAATGGATAGAGATAGATCAAAACAACCTGCGAATAAAAACTGCTAAGACTGTCGCGCGTCTCATGAGCTTTGCTCAAATTATTTGTTCAGTTAAAAACCCGTGCTGGACGGACGTACGGACGAACGGGAAAGACCCATATTGCGGACTATTAGGACTGCCGTACAATAAAATTCTTTTCGCGTCACACTCTAGCAGTAAAAATAGCAATATAGTGATCATTCTGTGCCAGCCACTATGCCAGCAGCTGTACCCTATGCATTTATGAACAGAGCTATAATCATACAACAGAAGTGATTGCGAAACTCACGTCTCTGGCAAGTTCAAAGTCGTGTCCTTGTAATTTGCCGTCTTTGTTAATATCTGCGCCAAACAGTCACGGCCTTTCTTTAACGGCAGTGTATTGCAAGTAACAACGTATAACATTAGGCCTATTAGCTTTTATACACTGAATGCGATGTAGAAATTGTAGCGTACATGGGCATTGGGCACTGGGGCTATCTTTGTTTAACTGTGTAACCCGACTGAAAGTTTAAGGTTATTGGCAGTCACATCAGTGGCGTAACTTCAAATGTTCACTCCCGCTGCAAGAAAATCGTTAGGGTATCTAATCTTCCCATTCCCTCCGCATTACTCCCAGCTGCAAAGAGTGCAAAATTTTGCCCTTCAGGCTAAAAGAGGGTCCGCAGGTTGGTCGTTGGTATGTTCTTACAGTTGGAGTCTGGATCTGGGACGAATATTCCTAAGTGCAAAAAACTCGACGCAAGTTCAGGCAAATCACTAGGTTAGGAAAGTGTTAATTTCATCATTATGGTGCAGTAAGACTAAGCCGGTGGTTTGCGATAAAACACTATGTTTAATAGTGGGCCAGCCAAAATTCAATTTTACTTTTTTGCGACATCGCGTGTTAATAGCTGGCATCCATGCTGGATAAACTCGTTATAGGGTGGAAAAAGGGACTAGGGCGGCTGCCACTTTTGGTTCTACATTTCAAGGTCATTTTCAAGGTCAAATCGATGAAAAAGTGGGTAAAATCCAAAATTAAGCAAAAATTCATGATTCCTTTTACAACATTCAAGTATTTTTAGTAATTATATGCTGACAGTAACTTTTGTCTGACATGCATATATACAGTGACGAAAATATGTGAAAAATAATGTGAAAAATGTGTTATTACTGTCCGCGGTAGCAACGACAATGCTATTTTTAGCCTCGTGCCTAAGCTTGGTTTACTGTTTCTCTGTTACACGATAATTTATGAATATCTGCACTTAACTTAATGAAATTTTCCATGAGCACATATCTTGATAACCTCTAGAAAACTTTTGAATTTCAAGGTCATAGTTAAAGGTGAAGGTCACAGGACCAGATTTTCGAATCTTTCACTTTTGCGAGTATTGCAAAAAGTTGTTAGCATGATAACTCATAAACCACTGCACTTAGCTTGAATCAATTTTACACGAACATGTACTTCGACAACCTCTAACAGGTTATTAAATTTTAGGGTCATATGGCCTACTCAAAGGTTAATGTTACATGGGTTTTTGTGCGCATGATCCTGCGGCTACATGTGGATAGTACTTGGCCTTGAGAAAGACTTGACAGTCATGTACATCAAATGTCACTAAATGAAGCGACAGTCATTTTTGCGCTGATCTGAACTGGAAGTTTGATATGCATAGTGTTTTTTAGCCGACGTCGTGACGGTCGAGCTATTGGCATGGTTGTCGTCCGTCCGTCCGTCCATCTGTATGCCTGTCTCTCTGCCTGTCTTGGATGTATTGTGGCTAAGCTTTAGATTATAAGGGAAAACTTTTTACACCAATAATTAGCCACATGTGTTAAACTCGAGATTACAAAATTTCAGCCATTTAGTGCAAAGCAAACATTTTTAAAATTAAAGGTTGGATGAAGGGGGGTAGGAAAATGTGCGTTTTTCAACGGAAAACTAGACATATCTCGGAAACGGTAAGAGATACGGCCAAGGTTATTATTTATCACTAGTATATAGGAAGTCGCATATCGGCTTTCAAATATCGGCTGCAAATTATCGACCTTGGATAACCTTGAAAATCACTGGCAACCAGTACGGTCAGCTATCCTGGCGACAGCTGGGCTGCTTGTATTACATATCAGCAATGCCAGTGCAAATGGATTAATGACTACGTTTTGTCTAAGTCTATTGTCTAATGCACAACAGCATTCTGCTGCGTCATAGGCGTGTCAGCAGTTTTAATCCTTCTGGAAGATCTCGTCTTTTCTGTACTATCGACTGTCTTTGCCAGGGAACTTGCAATTTGAGGAATGGGACATTTGGACCATCAATGATTTTGCGAATCAGTTTTTGCCCATTCACCTTGATTGCCTGACAGTCTTCAATGAGTCGACTTCAATGGCAAAGATATCGACCAGAGTTTCGTGCCATGTTTTTGACAAATGGTGTAGATTTTTAATCAAAATATCACAATTTTTATTTAATTTCTGTTTTTTTTACGTTTAATTTCGATGTTAAACTTTTTATTTTACAAAATGTCCACTTACTAATTATAGCAAACTTTTATTTAAAAAAAAATTCAATCGCAAATGGACGATCTTTATTTTATAAGCCAATACTCTACTATCAGCCCAGAAGGACATTTGTGACCTTCAAAATGACCTTGAAAATCAATTCCGAGAGTGGAAGTCGCCCTGGTCATTTTTGCCTTTCCATAATGAATTGAACCAACATGGATGCCTGCTATTAACACGCGATGCCACAAAAAGTTTTTCTAGAGGCTTTTTCCAAGTTTGGCTGGCCCACTATAAATTGTGTTTTGAATTACAGCAGAAATCAATATGTGCAAGCTGCTCTGCGCCCCAATAGATAAATTCACATTATATTACATAACATACCGTAAAATGTATGGAACTCGTGCAATAACTTGCGTTTCTGAAAGTCGCTGAGTTGAGCCGGTTTCGGCGAGAAAAGCTGTTGTATTTGCCGCAAGATATTCATGTCATATATAGAAGGATGAAGTCGTATACAGCGCAGACACACGCTATACAACCACCGCGACCAGCTGTTGCAGCGTGCAGCAAATAACTCGATTTCGCCGCGCGTAGCGTCTACAGTGTGCGACAGTAAAAAACCCGATAAACATGTCATTATTATCGGTATAGCTCAATATCTTTTTAAAACAAAATTTTCAAAGATTATTTTCGACACAGTTTGCCATTATTGCTGCAAATTTTGTCACCTGGCCTTTTTCTGTTCAGAAGAGCACAGCTTTGAATATAAAGACGATTTTTATCTGCGCAGAAAAATCATACTACCACCACTTGACACGTTGAAATGCACAAAAACATCCGGTATTTGTCATTTAAAACAAAAATATCATAATATTAGTTACTAAGTTTAAGTGTAAGTCTAAACTGTTCGTCTTTCGCGTTGATGCAAAGCGCGCAGACGTTTGCATTAGCAGACAACTGACTCTGATGCTGGCTTCTTGTGGCCGTTCGTCTCATTTTGTTTGCAAAGCAGGTTAGAGATTTAGATAATAATGACGTAGGCTTTTACTGTAACTTATTTTTAAGATCGTACTCGGTTGTTTTTGCAGTTTTGATTTAGACAGATAACATGTTTACTCATAGTGAAGTCACAGAGGCGCGCCCACTTGAAGATAACGCATTGAAACAGAAAGTCGTGCCGTTTACGCAAACGTTTTATAATACTGTTGTGCATAAAGCAGTTTTTCTTCCCAATGATCGCTGACAAATTCTGCAGGCTACAAAACTGTCACACCGTTTTGAAGATAGCCTGCTGAACTTTTTAGAGGGTTTTTTATTGCCGCACATTGTATAGGGGATGAGGGCAAGGCTCGAGGCTCGATGTGCCTGACGTAGAGTAGCCGACATCGATTTATTTTCAACGCGGACTGTAGAAGCTAGGTGCAGCGAACTTCGATCACTACAACGCTGCTGATTCATCGCACACTCGGCGATGTAAATAAAGGACAAAACAAGGTCATTCGAAATAAGCTACCAATCGAAACCCCGCATACAAAATAAGAACCACGGTCTTATTACTTTGCTCGGCTCTAAGATATTGCAAGTTTTTAGAGAAAGGAGAAATTGCCATTTCCCCCTAAATTTAGCCCGTGGGAAATTTTTTTAAATACAAAACTTGAAGTTAAGAATCCCTCATTTAGAAGCAAAATTAAACTTTCGAGCAGCTATAACCTTGTAGGAAATTTTTATCTGTCTGTCGTCTAATTTCAACTTCCTGCCCTTACTTTCTTAACCCGCGACGCCGTTGGCATTAACTCATGTTTTGCAAGTGCATTATATAGGCCTATCACCAAATCAATCGTACGGCTGCATTTCATTAAATCTTATCTGATCTTAGGGGCTTATACTAAGTGCTTGTGTTATAGCCGAATACTGAGTCGATGAAGGAAAACAACGACGACGACGACGTTAGCAATCGAGCATCTTTCATTCACGCATTCAACGTCGAATTTACAAGCATCACAGCAAGTCTTCTAACGCAGTCGAAACACGTCGTTAAACACGAGGCAACTCGATATAACAGAACAGAACACCAATTGAAGCTGGCATATAACGTATGATTACGAGGTAAATTACTAACGGAACAGAATCATTGATGTATAGGCCTATTCACCTGGGTCTACAACAGATCATGACGAGTTTATCATATTGTCACAAAAAACGTAAATGCAAAGTGCTTTAGAGTTATACGGCCCATAAAAAGGCGCTGATCTCCGTTTCCTCAGCCCTCATCCAAACATCAGATTACACTGCGACAGCACATATTCAAGGCTAGTGCATCGCGTGGTGTCCTGTTTACGTCCCAGCTTTCGCCGGTACCCATTACGCCTACCCATCCACGAAGGGATGGCCAGGCTGAGTTGAACTGACTGTACGGTTACATGCCAAGAAAGTTTCCCCGTCTGCGGACAATCATCCATCAAAGTACTAGGCCTACTAACCGGGCACAGCGTATAGTAACTTTGTGGACTGAACATAACGCTTTTATCACTACACCAAACCACTATAGCTGCAAAAATCAACAATTAGTTACACAATTAACAAATGAACTTTTAAAAATAATTAATAAAATATTGATCAATCGATTTTTGATTAAAGTCATGTCACTAGAAAAACATTATTAGATAGATACTTTCTCCACTGAGTGAGTGAGTGAGTAGGGTTTAACGTCCCACCCGACACAGTATGGGTCATTTCGGGGACGGCCTTTCCAGGCGGAATGCACACAAACACATCATAATGGAACAGTAAGTTTAACCTTTGCAGAAACACAAAACACAAAACGCAAGATACAAAAAAACAAGCTAAACCTAAAATTGTAAAAAAAAATCAATTATACGCGTGAATATGTAATTAACATATATGGTAGTATGGTAGTTCTAATAATCTTCCCTGTTATTCTCCAGACAGACAACAATGTGATAACAAACTGATAAGTCTGACTTAGTGCATCTGTGACAGCTGTTAGGCCTGGCTGCTTTTCTTTAACTATTACCAGTTAGTTTTTAATCGAAATTAATCGCTAATGTGTGTACGGTCAGCGATTGCAACAAACTAATCGTTACTAACCCTAAAAGCCACCAGCGGCGTCGATCCAGAATAAGGGAGATCGCAACCCCAATAAAAACTAATGGGGCAAAATGTGAGTCCAAGCCAATTTTCTTCCAGACAACATCCCACCCTCAAAGAAAAAAATAAACTTTGATTAACGCCGCTGCAAGCCACCACTGTATGTCATTACAAAGCAAAAGCAAAATAAAATATGCAACAAAACGAAATGCATTAAAAGGCACACCAGAAAGGGTTTAGGCCTAACCAAATAGCACACAGCTGGGCTGTGTCATTAAATAACACTGACTCTGTACTGTTCTGCACACACGCCGACTACATTTTCTCAGTCAAGAATTAACAATAAAATCATCAACAAGATTATCAACACAAACACATTACGTGTATTACGTGACTGCATGACACGCACAAACGTGCTCAGTCGAGAAACGGCGAGACAAGAACTGTTTCAAGAAAATAAGCAACTCTCTTACAACACTTTTGTCTTGTGTAAAGCGGGGTTTCCATTCAACACAACGCAACGCACGCAAGAAAGTACGTAACAAATGCAAGAAACGCAGCTGACGTAGCTGAAGCAACGGCCAAAACGCAAAAACAGAAGCGGTCGTTACGTCAGCTAAGTCAGTTGCGTTACGCCCGTTGCGTTGCGTAGTGTATAAAGTTATGTTTGTATAAAAGTTATGAACCACCCGGTAAATACAACAGTTTCTCCACAGTGAGAAGGCTCGCAATACATTTCACATCGAGCACTAATATTTTCAATTGAAAATTTATGCGTCTATCTAGAAAATGCATTAACGCAACATGAAAAGAATCAAAAACGGTTAAAAAATTGATGTCATAAAACATTATAACAATAAAACATCTCGTCATAACAGCTTGCTTTCACGTTATGGGTATACCAATGACATGCACTGAGATAAAAGTATCTCTCAAAACCTGCAATGCAACGTATTGACACAAAACTCCTGAATTTGAACAGCAATCGTTTCACCTACATAAGCATAATTCATACTGCACATCGCAAATTTAGCAAAACTATAATATTTTCCACGTGTTATTTAAAGTTATGCTCATCAGTTTATCATTTGATCATAGTTGTCGTCAAGAAAAATAAAATATCTGTTAAAGCCGACTTAAATATAAGGGTGACAACTCTCTTGACATCGTGCAATTCCCAGACGTGTCCCCTGACTTTTTAATGGGACTTATAATTAGGAGACTGTGGGAACCTAAAGAATTTGTTTATCTGAATAATTTTAGCACAAAAGCTGCGAAATTTCTCACAGACTGAGTTGACACAAACAAAGATTTTGCGGTCATCGATATGCAGCAACGAATCCTTGAAGACCACTGATCTATTAGTAGCGCTGTCAGCTATAAGGATGGCGTTTCAAAGAAAACAACATCTCTACCGTATATCAGAACAGCAATACACAGAAGTAAACACGATGGATGGGTAAGGTGGGTACGTCACATAATCGTGCCTGTTACAGATAGGCCTACTCTCATTAAACTGCATTATGCACATTCACAACAAGGAAATGAACATAGTAAACGCCAGAGACAGAGGCGTCGTTAGGTCAAAAATATGGGGTGGATACACATGACGAGCGCGGAGCGTGCGCTTATAACGGGGGTCTGCCGGCAGAGCCCCTAGCGAGGTCCAGGGGCACAGCATGGTATGAGGATTAGGGTGGGGGCTTTTAGCTTCTGATTTCCCAACGGAAACAATACATTTTACAGGCGAGTTCCAAACAACAAAAATAAAAAACTGCGGCTTTCATTTCAGATTATTTTAGTTCATTCGTTCAACCCAGTTCTGTCGCTTTTTACGCTCCATAAGACGGCCACTTTTAAGTTAACGCACGAAAGCGATTGGCAAGTCAAGCTCCAAAACTGACCGACCCCCAACCACCATACCCTCGTAAAAACTCACCGGATTTGCACCATGCAGTCTCCAAAACAACCTCTACCAACCACCTTAGTCCAAGCCGTGCGGCGACGCCCTGTTCAGAATATAGTGCAGATAATTCAACTACAATACAGTGCTATTAGGTGCGATAGATTCTGAGAATGTCGATGATCGGTTGACGACAGATCGGACAGAGAGCTCCGTGAAGTTTCTGTACTCCGACGGCGCAGTCGTAGCACAGACACATGTGACCGCACGGGTACAGGGCAGCGTTCGGCTCGCATTCCATGCACACCGAGCATTCGCCGCCAGGCTTCCGTGGTGAGACAGGATCAGGCACGGTCCTGGAGGCCGCCGATGGGTCAGGATTCTGGACTGGGGGTTTCCTATTGGTGTCCAGATCAACGAGTGGCTGGTATATGTCGGGGACAGGGATGAGTGGGGGTGGCAGATCCGGTAGAAGTTGAACGTCATCGAAGAGCAACGTGGACATGTCGGCTACAGGTGTGCTAGCAGGTGATGATGGACTGATGACGGCAGGTGAACACCTAGACGAGCTGACGACGTTTGTTGACGACGTTACGATTACGGCAGAGCTCGTGCTACTAACTGATGTTGCGGCTAACCGCTGCTGTATAACGACGCTAGCGCTAGTGCTTCTAGCGTGCCGTGTTGTAGTGGTGGTAGATGGAGAGACTGCACTGGAAGTGGAGGACCCAACATCCGCGTGCTGGATAAAACGTGACAGACGAGCCGCATTCCTGTCCGCTTCACTCCCGCCTGCTGTTACTATGCCTACAACAAGTATATTGGACCATTTCAACATGTCGGGCCTATTTCGTATAAGGCCTACCAATACCATCACTTAAACGCCAGCAATTGTCAGGACTATTTAATGCAGTGTATATGCATTTCAACCTTTTGCTCGAAGTGGAAAAAATAAGTACCGGTATAACAGCTCTGCCTTCTTCCTCTTCATCCCCTCAAGCTAGCGCTATTTTGGCTACTGATCGATGCAAACATTAACGACCAGTTGTCTAAATCTCACAAAATGGCCTGCAAAGCATACCGGTATGACTTTTCTCAGAAAAAGAGTGTCAGTATGTTTTCCAGGCGGCCATGAAAGTGCCGGTATGCCATACCGGTCCATACCGTCCTACTTCAAGTTCAAGCCCTTAGTCCCAATGCTAAACTTTTTTTCGCTGTACAAAATCAAGGTACTAAATCCAGGATTGTTACAAACTGTGCATTGATTAAAAATAGTGACTACGATTAGATCTGGCGTTTGTCTATTTTTCGTTTTAGTAAGTTAAGCTCTAAACTTCTGACTCATAGGACTTCGGAGGCACTCGGCAGTACAAGTCAGCGTAAGCACAAAACTTTGCCAGTTTGGAAATAATATTCGTGTGTGTTTGGCTTCATGTCCAACAAATTCCAGTGCAACGATTAACTATGCCACTGCTGCATCTTGTGCCTTATTCGTACTCATTCGGCGAATTGACAGAATAGCTGAGACCAACTCTGAACATTAAGATGTAAAAACAAAGCTGGGGACTGTTTGCCCAGAAGTGCAATATGAAGGCGAACTGGGTGGACAGTGGACAAACAGTTTGTTTGTCTTGTTTCTTGACAACGTAATTTATGTAATGTGTGTAATAATTTGTACAAAGCAATAGAATAAATATTCATTCATTCATTCATTTATTCATTCATTTATTTCTTTATTGCAACATATGTCAAAACGCATTCATTGTTACAGATAATATATACATAATTGCAATTATGTTAACAAGTAAGTAAGTAAGTAAGCATTAGTTTTGCTAGAAGTGTACATATCTTATGTCGAAGTGTACATAAAACAATTTTCGCATAAAAGGTACGCATTGGAGTAGAACTGTTCATATTTTAACTAATATTATACACCAGACATAAAAAAAATCCACGCTAGGTTACTCTACTCTCAAATTAGGCCAGTCATCAGAAGGAAACTTCTAAGAACTGTTGTGGCAGAACTTTTAAAAACTCGATGTCCTTATCTCCTGTGAAATGCGTCTAACCAGTGAAGAACAAATACGAAGCACACACAAAACAATAAAACAAAAAATACTATATCAGAACATCTTTTGCAAGAGGTAGTCATACCTAAACTTTCCAGTTTATTAGTGGATCCATAAACGTCGAAGAAAGCCCAAAGCGGCAGTGAACAGTCGACATGCATCAGTGTTCCAGCTCGACGACCGTTTCTACAATACTTCAGTTCACCTGCACACCCAAATGCGTGCAAAATCTGTCAACAACTGTAGCTTGTGTCAAGTCATGTAAAGAGCCTCACATCGCAAAAAGGGACCTTCGAGCAGTAAAGTCCATAAGGCAGCACAAATCTCCGTTTCCTTAGCCTAGAGTTACACACCAGTTTACACTGTGGGAATACGGATATGGGGCCAGTGCATCGCACAGCGTGTCTGTTTACGTCCCAGCTTTTGATGATACTCATTGCACATATCCACGGAGGGATGGCCAAGCTGAGTTGACCTGGGTGGCTGAATACAAACTTAGATGCATCGCCCATTCTGTTGATAATCACCCATCCAACTACTAACCGGGCCCGGCATTGATTAACATGGTTAATTGGGCACAACGTGTTAACCGCTACATTAAGCCACCGCCCGTGAATGATGAGCTAAATTTATTCAAAATCATCTGCAAGTTGGGCAACTGCAGTGCTCTAGTGTTATACAATCATGCTAGTTTTATGACACTGTAACTAATATTTCACGCAATGTCTAGCTGGAACTGCAATGATTGCTTTATTGCAAAGTATGCCTGAAAAAGAATTTTTGACATCAGTGAATACGATGTCTGCATTTTTACTTACTATAAAGCAGCCGGCAATTTCAAAATATATATATCACATAAAATTAAATGTTTTAATCTTGGGTGTATAACAAAAAATAAAGACTTGCCCGACAAAGTCCGTAGAAACGCCAGTTCATCATTCACTTTCGGATGCGAACAGATGTTTTTATGGACGACCCAGTACTCGGGCCGATCAAGCAGCTTATCTGCGTCGTCCGGCAAGTCGGTTACTTTCAGTTTCGTGGGATCACAGGATGTGAGACCGACTGTGAGTCCGCCCCTGTAATCCACGTTCGTACCGGTGATTCGTACGACCAGTTCTTCACCAGGCATCAGTGGCTGCTGCGTGAAGACGTAACCGTTACAGAAGTCGCCCAGTTGTCTGGACGCGGTGAGACTGTCGGCCGAGATCTGAACGTTGCGTCCTGTGGTTGAACTAAACTTCATGGACATCGTGACATCAGGCGCTCGGTAGCGACGCGTCACGTCACCGGCGCTCGGCCGACCGTCATGCGGTGCAATGCTGTCCCTAGATGTCTGTGCGTCTCGTGACAACGGCTCCTCCAGCGAGGTCGTGTGAGTCAGCCTATGTGTTGCTGACTGCTGAGACTGTCTGCGAGAGCTTTCTGCCGATACTACACGCGACAGTGTTTGTCTGTTTCCTGCAGTACCAGTAGTACTTGAAGTACCAGAAGTACTTGTAGCACCAGGTTGAGTACCAGCTGTACCGGTGCTACTGGTAGCAGTAGTAGCGGTACCAGTGCTGGCTGTTGACTGGAGTGAATCCGCGGTGGCGCTGGACGCGGTGTCTGAGCTGGCCGACTGCTCGTCATCTCGCTGTACGATGGAGTAATGTGACCGAGGACGTCGCCTTGACCGACGCCGGCCTTGACCGCCCGTCCCTGCCGTGTCCTGGGTTTGTGCTGCCCCATCAGGTTGTTGCTGCTGGGCGCGGGATGAATGTCTGGCGGAGTGGAACAGCCGCTGCGGCAGCGAGCTGCGTCGACGTCGAGCGTCGAAGTCACCTGCACTCGCCTCAGCGGCTGTGGTTGGCAGCGCTTCCGTTGAACGACTCAACTGACTTGTTCGCCTCGACTCGAACTTTGCACGAGCGGCTTTTGTCATATCCGACGCCGCGATCTTGGAAAAATGACCAACGTCTGATAAACACACATAGGCGCAAACACACAATGCGCAAATCAATTAGGTCTACCTACCTTTTATCTTTTGCAGAACAGTACTTCATTTCACTTTCCGTCATCTCATTTCCAGTTTTGGCTTGAATGCTAGATTAAACTGGCTGCTTGCCTCTCAGTTTTTTTAGCGCAAATCTCTCGCATTGTATCGTATCGTACAACAAAATTATTTCTAAAATAAAAGTAAAACTAAAATGATGTGGAAAAATGTTTAATCTCAGCATATCAAACTGCTACCAAAAATTTCTCATTGATGAAGTATACCGATTCCACTAAAAATTACGAAATGCACCTCTAATACGTTTGTGACATACGGTGTTATATAAATTTGTTTTATTGATTGATTGATTGATTGATTGATTGACACATCCGAGTCCAGTGCAACTGACTGAATGAATAAAGCAGTAAGAGAAACTTGCCGACAAACTCGAGCGACCTGGCGCTACCGGACAAGTCGACAACGACCCACAGCGGTAGATCGGTGCGCACACCGGCAAACAGCATGCCATATTCCTCATCATTACGTCCGTAGTACACCTCCCCACCGATACAGAGACAGAACACCAGGACGCTGCCTCGTTTCACAACGCTTTCACTGACAGTCTTCAGCCAATAACCGTGCTCCGTCGCAACCAGTTCCTGATGACCCGAGTGCTGCATTGTGTCGTCGGACGAGGGGTCAACAGCCGTGTAACCATAGCGCAGACCGATGCCCTTGTTGTTATGTTCGTGCGAGAGTCCGGTCACTTTGAGGCAGACGCGTTCACCGGGAAGTATGGGACGCTGTGAAAAGCAGAGACCACGCTGGCCAGTGAGTCGCTTAGCTCGCCTTCCAGCGTGCGACAGCTCCACGTTGCTTGCGTGGGTCGCATGGAACTCTAGCGGACCGCCGCTCACCACTGAAAACACGTCACAATAGGGAGTAGGCATAGTCCGTAATCCATTCGCACGTTTATATAAATTCCTACCCATTCGCACACCAGACGTGTTAATTCCTATCCGTACCTTCACCAAAGTCTGATTGATTTTAAAACTTTTTTTAATGGCACAGTAAAGCGATCGCTAAAGATGATAAGATCTCACCACTACACGTTTTATTTTGCATACTTTCAAATACAACTATGTCTGCAGGCTGTGCACGGTGGCCGTGCGGCAGGCGGCTCTGGTTAGTGACGAAAGCGCATGTAGTGTTGCCTTGACTGGCGAATAAACATAAACATTAGAGGCGTGCGCATGCTCGCGACTATGCGCTATACAAATTGACGACCTTTACCTTTACATTTACAACATTTTAGGAGAAATGTGTGCAACTTTTTGATGCGGAAACGGGGAAGGCTAAAAATGACGAACCATCAAAATGTTCAGGCATAGAATTGACGGACATAAAAATGCAATACATGTTTCTATAGTGGCTGAATATATAGGCATAGATTAAGTAAACTTCGATTTAGCATTGCTCTGCTGTAGCTAATTTTAAGTTAATGTTTTTGTAGTATTTTATGCATTTGAACATACTATGCATAATGCATAATATACAACTTACCTTGCTGCTATGATTTGTGTTCTGCCGTTGTTTCGAACAGAATTGCACACTGCATTGTAATGTAATCTTTTTTCAAACGATATACATAATCCTTTAATTTCATGTCCGCCAGTTTCATGTCTGGCATTTTCGGTCAACACGTGGAAAAGATATGTCAAACATTTTAGCATCCACGTCCTGACGTCAGTGGCGGATCCAGAAGTTTGGAATGGGGGCGGGAGCGTGGGGATAAAGTTTTATGCAAAAATAGCGCATTTGTGCAAAATTTTCACTTGTTTTAACATGGATTCACTCAATAAGGGAGAAGGGTGCTGCCACCCCCTCCCCAGCCATAAATCCGAATTAGTGTTTCGCCACTTAAAGGGGCGAATCAGCCAGGGGCGAAACGGCAAATGGGCGAAAAAGCCAGACACCTTAAATCCGCGACTGCCTGCCGCCAGGAAGCGGACATTAAAGCGGAGCACATACACCTGCGCCAGGTGACAGGTAACACTGTGTGATAATCCATATCGCAGGTGACTCTCCGTATAGCTGTGATGGATTACCATTGAGTTATCTGGATCTAGATAGTTAGTCGGCAGGGCTCCAGGACTGGGGCATCACACCGACGGGGTGGACGGCTATGGACGGCCTTTACCCTATGTACTGGTAACCTTTTAGTAAGGATGTGTTATCAAGTTGAATAAACTACGCTGAAACTAATCAATAGCTACTTCGCGTGTCCGCTGCTGTTGGCTGAGAAGTATCTATTTGTAAAGTTTACGCGTCAAAATTCATACAGAATGTCTGGTACACCAATTTAAAAAAAACAAGAATAACAAAAGCAGTGGACAGCTGAGTTTAAATTCGTAGCGTTTGCGAAGGCCTTTCTATTGTCATACAGTTTTCCCTGTTGGTTTTCGAGTGACAACTCACCTGTGTCGTCTAGATTTGATGGAACTGTATTACCCATGAGTAATATACTTCAATTGCATAACTGCTAATTGCTTTGACCAAAAACACCTACTAATTAGTACATGACTCAATATCTTCTATAAAATATAAACAAACTAGCGCAAGCGACCAATTGCAGGTGTGCATTCGTAGGCTGTGCAGGTAGGCACAGGTAAAACCATAGATAGCGCACCGCTGAAGCGAAGTCTCATAGACAAGCGACTGCGACGCGATAACGACCGACAAGTCTCGTTCTATCGTCTGTCGTCCCTCAGCATCCATTCACCGAATTCACCGAAGCCACCAGAACCACTGGTGGCCTAAGTAAGCACAGGCAAAAGCCATATAACGCTTACTATCCTAATAACTAAAATTAATTGTGTGTTTCCGGTCGCAATTCCCGTTTCAAACAATTTTTAAATTGATTTATTGTATTATTGGTTACACACGCGTCAGACAGTGCATTCCAGTGATCAATTACTCTGTTGCTAAATACATACTTTCTCAAATCCAATCTACTGCGTTTTTTATATAGTTTCTTAGAATGACCTCTTCTTTGACCTTCATCATATGTAAAAAATAAATCTGATTTCAAATTATAACAATCACTAATAATTTTAAATGTTTCTATTAAATCACTCCTATGCCTTCTTTTTTCTAATGTCATTAAATTTAATTTTTTAATACGTTCTTCGTAATGTAAATTTCTTACGTCGTCAATCAATTTAG
>Ga0056128_1001385_pt1 | contig 26888 bp, 23 predicted proteins | sample WorMetLIZISLAND2_FD_71113 | JGI IMG/M metagenome (GOLD analysis project Ga0056128, IMG submission 71113) | Marine gutless worms symbiont microbial communities from Max Planck institute for Marine Microbiology, Germany - Olavius geniculatus... ... | reverse complement strand
TCGCCAACGAATCAACTACAAATTGGCAGTTCTGACATACAAAATCCGCAGTACGTCCACCCCGTCATATCTCAGTCGCCACATCAGACTTCGGGGATCTGCTCGTCATCTCCGCTCGTCTGCTGCACCGCTACTACACAAGCCGACCACAAGAACTCGCTTTGCTGATCGTGCTTTCTGTTGCACAGCACCCACCGTTTGGAACTCTCTAGCCATTGATGTTACAAGTAGCTGTTCACTGACTGTGTTTAAATCCAGGTTGAAGACCCACATTTTCCGTCAGACATTTAACCTCAGCGACTAGTTCTGTCCGCCAGCGCCACTGAAGTCTTTTTTTAGCACATACTGGCGCTTTACAAGTCGGATTATCATTATTATTATTATTTATATGGCTGTCGTAACAGGCCGCATTACGGATCTTGCCCGTGTGTCCGCCTGTCTTTGACAGATATTATTGACGCGCTACAGCAATGCTGTAGGCGTCTTATACAGTTGTCGTCTGTCATCGTCTGTCGTCTTCTGTAACGGGTGTATTGTGGCTAAACGGTGCAAGATAGGGCCTAGGTTGGTTTCTGATATTGATCACTAATAGGAAGTCGAATACTGGCTTTCAAATAACATTAAAATCATTGACCTTGGATGACCTTGAACGCACTATGATGTGCCAGTCGTGCAGTATTGTAGTAAGTCACAATAACCACCACGACATGCATAGAGCACGACAGTCAGCTAAGCTAAGAGCTTGTGTGTTAGTTTGTTTGATTTTTTGCTACTGATTTATGTTTTCAGTACCGGTGATTGCCTGATTGACTGTCTCCAAAATGATTTGAAATGTGTTGAGTGGGATGTTAAACACAACTCAAATACTCATTGATATCGTTTTAAACTTCTCATTTCAAAGAGGAATAGGCATACAAGGCAATAACCTATTTACTTGTGTATTTTGATTTATGCTTATTTCCAATGCTGTTACACACTTGCTGTGTATGAATAAGGCATGTTGCTTTGTTGCTTGTCATGTGAAAATTGTGTTAACAGATTATTTTTTTAAATTTAGATATTGGCAGCTAAATAAAGTCTACAATAGTGTGCATGTACATTATCTTTGCTAAAGTTTAACTGCAAACAACTGTACCTGTGCCTGTAGGAATGCACACAAGATGATGCACTGGAAAGTCGGGTTCATCAGACTGCTAGAAGAAAGAAAGGAAAGAAAAGAACTCGGTATACCTTATTTCTTTTTATGTTTTATATTAAATTCCATTGACAGACTTTATAAAAGTGGTTATTTATGTTTTGACTAGGATGGTTGAGTCATATTGCAATACATTTTTAAAAAATATGCCTTGATTAATAAAAATTGAGAATGACAGAATGACTAATTCTGCGATAAATCTATCATTTAGCACATTAGTCATAGTTTTCAGTGTAAACCAAAAGCATGCATTGTTTTTTAGTGTGTTGCATGTGTTGGTGGCGTGGCATAGTGGTAACCCATTTGTCGAATCAACGAAGTTGCTGTACACCTGGCAGTTAAACCGTTGTATGAAGCCAGCTAGCTAGGTCGACTCAGTCTTTTACCCTTTCTCGGATGGTAAGATGAGTGTCAGCTTTCAGGCAAAGTATAAATGGTGATGGTGAATGTAGTAACATCACCATTTATACTACTCAGTCCAAACGCTGATACTCATTTTTACGCGCTAGAGCTAGCTAGCTAGCTAGCTATAGCACATATTAGCTACGGTAATTTTGTCTGTCTGTCCGTTTGTCCATTCGTATATCTGTCCGTCACGTCTTGGTACCATTCCAAGGTTTTTACCATATGATAGCTTAGAGTCTCTAGTATTTTGCGACAAAATTTTATGCCCCTGGGTAAAGGGGGTCCCCACGAACGAGGGGGCGATATAGGGGCACCCCCCTTAAAAAGGTGTTATTCTGCCGCTATTGGTTCCTCTAATGTGAAAATGGTTGCAAATAGGCACAGATATTTTGCTTATCATAACACGCACTGGTGACGAGCTTCTTAGAAATGTCAACATCGATGACCTTGAATGACCTTTATCCACCAAAATAGGGGTTTTAGTGAATTTTTCACGATTTTTGGCTGCGACATGCATTTCAAGAGTGAATTGCACCGAAATGGCTGGAGATAGACCAAGACAACCTGCACATAAAATTTTTAGCATGGAATGTAGATTTTAGCAGTCCAAGTCCAGATCCTCTAGATTCAAGGAGGCCTGTGCACGCGGGTGTCAAAGAGGGGTACCCCTCCAAAAAGTGGTGATTTATCCACTGTTGGCTTGTCTAGCGTGTAAATGGTTGCAGATAGGCACAGACATGCTGCTTATCATAAGAAGCACGTCGATGACCTTGAGTGACCTTGAATCCTAAAAATATTGATTTTAAGTGATTATTTTGTTGATTTTTGGCTGCAAAAGAGTTAATTGCGATGAAATGGATGGAGATAGACCAAGATTACCTGCGAACAGGAACTGCCATAAGCTCTCACGTGTCTCATGAGCATTAGCTCACATTTCTTGTACCGTCTCACAGAGGCTCAGGCTGATTGGTTTGGTCTAAAAATTGGTGACCACCTACATTGCTACATTGTCAAATGAACCAGGCGAACTCTTGTAGTGGCAGTACCATGATGACAGCAACATAAACATTGGCGGAGCTATTATCTTTATTACCATTATTATTTGCAGTTGTCACAGTAATTGTTTTCAGTGGGAGATCAGTTGGAAACGTTGGTTTGGCGACGGAGTTACATGACCTTGCAGAAGACATTGTAGCAGAGGATGTGACTGGTGATGACTGTGTGCTTGATCAAACCATCACTGATCCCATGGCAACAGTTGCTACCATGAAAAGTGAACCGACTCACAAAATTTTCACCGAAACAAGAAGTATAACATGTTTAATGCCAGAATGTGTAAATATAGTTGATTATTTAGCCACATTTTATGCTGGTATTTTTATATCACTTTATAACAACTACTTACAATAAACATTTTATTTTTGTTGTTAATATTCGATTACACTGTGTTTCATAAAAAACCGGACCCCTAAGGCAAGTCAGCATAAATTTATCAAAATAAGTTCGCCTAAAATGATTTTTCACACAGTGCACTGCCATTCAGTTGCGGATTCATTGTGCTTGAAAAGTTTGGTATGGGCCGAGTACCAGCAGCACGGTTTCCATGGCAACGAGCAGACGACTTGTTAAGGTCCGGGCTGACTTGGAACAGACGATTGTGGATGAGGCCATTGACCAGTGGAGGAAACGACTCAAAGCCTGCGTCAAGGCCAAAGGACATTTTGAACATTTACTATAACTTTAGTCGTACGTGTAGATTGCTTGTACCAACGTTTTTCGATATTAAAGCCGTTTTCTTGTAGTTATAACAAGAAGTTTATGGTTCGTTTTTTTTTATAAAACACAGTGTAGTATATCTTACTAGAACTTTGCTGGTGCTCTTAGCCATGTGAAGTATGGTTTTGTCACAATTTTCAGTAATTAAAAATTTTAAATTACTGCTTTTTGTAGGTTTGTTTGTACATGTCTTTTACAAAATTAATGTATTTAAATTTGGCTTTCCATTTGTCATGGATTTGACTCCTGGCCAGTTCTTTAATTATGTTACTATTTGGAGAGGTTCGACTGTCTAGGGACAAGTAAACAATCCTGGCTTAAACCAACCGCCTTAGGTCAACGTACTGAGTCTTCCGTCCCTTCGTCTATTGTGTAGTTGTATTGATTGGCTGGGGTTGAGGCAGGGTGCATTTACCTGTGTCAGGTAGCTGGCAGGTAACGCTGTGTGATCCCATATATGGCGAGTGACGCTCCACAACTCTGAGATTCTGTGAAGAGCTGTGCTAACCACTTTTTGCGCAGGTGGATTCAAAGCGACAGACCGGGCGCGGCTAAACCAGAAGCGTGCACAAGCGGTGCAAGCGGTTGCCAACGTGGGTCAGGGTACAGCTCAGATGGATACAATACAGTTTGCTCTAAGAACGCATCATTGGTTCAAGACTATTGCGACGTTCGTCCAAGGACTGTTTGCCGGCGTTGCGCTGTGGCACATCGTGGGAGCTTACATGCTTCTGCTCTTCGGATTCACTGTGTTTTTAGAGCACTACTTTATTCTGGCACTGCCTGTACAGTGTCTCTTCTATTTCCTGTTTGCTATTTGCACGGTGTATGCATTGGACAGGTGCGTTTTCACCAGTAATTCATTACACAATCAGTTTATCCTTAGTTTCCTTAGGTAAAGTCAGCTGTTTGTTTTATTACTGATATTCTTTGCATTTTAGTTTATTTATCATTGTTTGAATGATGCTTGAGCAAAAGGCATCTGGTGCAAAAAATTGCTGTTGCAACATTCTGAAAGGTGTACTATGACGGCCAGCCTAACCTGAAGTAACTCCAGAAAAAAAATTTGTCCATTAAACACAACCCAAAACGTGTATCTGCGTCTTCATTAGCATTATAATTGTGAGCTGAGATTATTATTATTATTATTATACTCGGTTTATAATGCACGTTAGGTCTTTCACAACGTGAAGAATCTCAAGTGCAAAAGTTATAGTGTTATAGATGTAACATTTTTTGTTAAGTGGCAATTGGATAGTGAGTCAAAGCAGCCCATTTTGATTGTTGTAAGAATTATTGGAGCTGTGTTTGTGGCAGTTACGATGTGGTGTCACCGTCGCGCGAGTTTCTTGTCAAGTCAGTCTCACTGCAAATTGGAACAATCTGCATCCTGTTCTACTTCGTTGGTCTCCTCATCTCACTCATCATGGCGGAGCTAGATGAGCGCCTTACTCTACTCGACGTCACCGCTTCATATGACAACAAAACTACGGTATACTTGGCATTTTCCGACAGGCGTAGTTTCCAGGGTGTGCTCTCGGTTTCGACGTCTCGGTCTCAAGATTATCTTTTTACCTGAGCGAGAAAAGTGAGCGAGATTTGGCTACGAGCGAGCAAGAAAATGGCTGGTGAGTCGCTTACGGGTCTAGCATCAAGTAACGTACATGCAGTGACTATACTAAGTGCAGTATAATGATCCTACGTCCTGTAACACACCGTTATAACTGCTGCTATCATTATTAACTTGACGGCTAGGCCTATAATCACTGCAAACTGCAGTGCGCCGTAAAAATTTTGGCGGTGGTGGCGCCCCATAATTTCGGCTGGCTTGGTAGCGCCAGACGATTTCGGCTGGCGGTGGCGCCAGTCGGCAGCTGAGGGGTCTACACCCTGCTGATCCAGTCTGCAGGAATGATATACATTTTAATTTTGCAGATATTGACAATCATTAGCACTACTCTTATCTAGCGCATTAGAGACATTGTACAGCTGTAGATGTGCTACAGAAACGCATATCTGACTTGATTTGATTTGATTGTGACAGGCAGCCAGTCCAACGGGTCCGACCGCTGACTGGCTGGATCAGTGGAAAATCCTCAACGTGGTGCGTGGAGTGCTCATCATACTGGGCTGGTTTGTGGTGTCGTTCTGGCCACTGAGCGACCGCCTTTCAAACAGTCTGCTGCAAGCCAACGACGACATCCTGCAGCCAAACACTACGACGAGAAGGCTTCAAACAACTCAGGGAAATAATGGCAACTTGTGGACTACTCGATGATATGACCAGGGTTTAATTTATAGGGCCTGCTATGTGCATATGCAGTAGCATAAAAGGTTAAATGAACTTACACATTCAGTGGCGTCTTGGCAGAGGATTTTCGGACATTGGAAAATTGTCAGAAAGTTTTCTTCTTGGAAAATTTTTGTCCAAAAAAGCTAAATTTGGGACTGAAAATCCCCCATTTTTGTAAACTTAAGAGCACTTAGGATTAAAATTTTGAACTCCCATTATCTCCTCCATCAGAAATTTCCAGCTGTCTGTTGGAAAACTGCAACTTTCTGCCCCGCCTACTTTTTACCCATGACGCCACTGTACACACTCCAGACATTGGTTTAACACACTTATTCCATACTGGCTGATAGTCGGTCCAAGGTTCCTCCAGGTCAGGAAAAACTGGAAAATGTCCGGGTTTTGCATTGACAGGGAAATGTCAGGGAAAAATATTATTTTGGAAAAGTCAGGAAAAATGATCTTGGATCATGCAGACTGCAGATAACTGTGACTTTTTGCATCTCCAAATATTAAAAAGCAGGCAAATTTGCAGCTTCCATTGAACGTCCAAAAGCTGGACACGTTTCAGCTTGGGCTTTGTCCTCCTGACCAGGGCCTCTGTCGTTTGCGTGTTGCTCTATTAATACTGTTTCATTACTTAATACCATTTATGACATTTGTGCGATAGGGTTATTGTTTCGATAATGTCAGGGAAACTGCCATTCCATGACTGGAAAAGTCAGGGAATTTTGCTACAGAAAACCTGTCGGAACCCTGTCAGTCGTATAGCCTACACCGTCATTTGGCTGGTCATGCATGACTGCACATTTACATAAAGTTATGGACACATTATACCACTGTAGACAGAATGGTAGTCATAATGTATGTGCAGCTGTGGAATAGAATGGAATAGAAAAGTTTACGTGCAAAAGTGTGACGTCCTGTATACTCCGTGCACTGTCAAGTATGAATTCTTCTAGAGCTATGGTTCTCTATACTTTCTTGGAAAAGCAGCAACAAAAACTGAATTCTGTACTTCAGTAGCGACCACTGGAGCAGTCGATCCAACAGTATAATCCATTATTCAGAGCAACTTGAAATTATTGCTTATTGATGACTGGCAGTGAATTGTGCCAGATAATCTTCGTCACATAACGCTTTTATCACTAAAATTTTGTAAAATTTATTCAGCAACAAACTGATCAAACCACAGCATGAACATGGAAATACCTGTCAGTCATGTACCTGTACCTTTCAGCCAATCAGCAAAAAATGCTTATGTACTTATTATCAACGGCACTTGTTATATTACTGCTAAGCAAATGGACAGGAAATATCAAAAGCACAAACACTAGAGTAATAATGGCAGCTAGGACTACAGAACAGTAACTGTATCATATGTGGACGTGCAAAACAACTATAATATACTCTTATCAAACTCAAAACTCAGTTCTTGCTATTACATATTATAATCACAACAAGTACCCAAGAATACTTCATAAAACACACTAAGCAGACAAATAACATACGCGGCACAATCAGCCCAAATTTGGTCATGGCAGTGGCGCTTATAGCCCAGAATTGGGCCAAAAAGGATAGAACCGCCACTGCTTCAGAGGCTGCTGAATTCTTATTGATGCTAGAAAATGAAAAGTAATACAGGAATCAATCTTAACATAGAATTGTTGTGTGTCGCAATTTAGTCCTTTCTATGACGTTTTCCACCCTTTGACATCTGGCTGGCGGACAAGAAATGCTTCCAGCTTGTGAAGTCCTGCATAAACAATTCCGAAAGGCTCACTTCTGAAGATGTGACATAACATGAATCGGTTACAAAAAATGGCCAGCTAAGCAAAAATGTTACAGTAGACACCTTGTGGCCATACGGAACGACCCACATTCGTTGCAACGTCATATTTCCAAAATTACGTCGTCCATAATCTACTACTAGCAAAGTGCTGTAATGTGCATCATTAATACTGTTAATACGTTATGGTGACGCTATGCATACATGAGTGACCCATGATACTGTGCAAATTCAAGCAAGAGCACTAAATGAATAACACCCAATTCACACCTGCGACGCCGATGCGACTCCACTTGACAGTCAAGTCACACTGGCATTGCACGTGTGAATTGGACCTAACTCTACAATAAACCCTTACCAGCATCACCGACACAGGTACTGCATGGTGCATAAAAATGAAACGCACACAAAAGTAAAAAAATGTGAAAACTTTCTTGAACCACAAGGTTCATAGGGCGGTGTTGATCTCTGTTTCCTTAGCCCTCAGCCAGACACCAGTTTACACTGCGAGACAATGGATACGGGGCTAGTGCATTGCACTGTGTTCCTGTTTATTCCAGCTTTCACTAGTACACATTGCACGTCAACAATAATAGAAAAAACCTTGTATTATCCATAAATTTTCATAACTTATTGAATGTTCACCAGTAACAACTTAATTTTACACATTTAATTTACTATGCTGACTTTCGGCCAACATGTAGAAGCTAGTAATAACTAGTGCTACTGCCTGTAGCAGAGATCACAAAGATATGCAAGTGAGTGAGTAAGAGTGCAGGGTTTAACGTCACACCCGACACAGTATAGGTCATTTCGGGGACGACCTTTCCAGGCAAAATGCACATACAGGGTGGGCCACAATTACGTGGCAATTTACTTATGTCCATATCTTTGTCAATTAATGACCGATTTTCAAAGTTTTTTCACTGACACGCTCTGCAGACAATTTGGAATAATGTGAATATTATATATCCCACCACACCATAGATGCGTCTCTACACTACCTTGTGAAATATGAATGAAATATGCATGTATAACGATAACAACAAACAAACATTTTGGTAAAATTGAAATAAACACTTCAGATCAACATTGCGGTGAATGATCTGTATAACTCTAGACAGTGTGGGTCTAACACAGTCTAGTCGCTCTAGGGTCATACGGATGATTCACTGCAATGTTGGTCTAAAGTGTTTTTTTATTTAGTTAAATGTTTGTTATTATCGTTAGGTTTTTACATTTATGTTTCACAAGGTAGTGTAAAGACGCATTTATGGTGTGGTGGGATATATAATAATCACATTATTGCAAATTGTCCAAGGAATGTGCCAGTGAAAAAGTTTTTAAAATCAGTCAATAATTGGTGAAGATATGGACAAAAGTAAAGTGCCACATTTTTTATGGCTCATGGTGTACATACACACAATAATGGAACAGTGTTTAACCTTTACTGAAAACCCTAATATGAAACATAAAATACAGAAACAACCTAAACCTAACATTATAAGAACTCACCATTATAACTGTGCATATGTAAGACTAATGGTAGTTCTAATAATCTTCCCTGTTATCCTCCAAAATCCTATGTTTCAGACTTCATAACTCCATCAAATACTAACCATTAAAAAATCTTTTACTAGCAACGTCAGACGTAAACTTGAAATACAGCAAACATCATACCCTAAACAGATCACTAACGCAATGGCTTCATTCGGACAGCATAGGCATAACTAATTGACAACAGATAAACATCAACATTCAGCACCTGTCAAGTACTAGGCTAACACAGACGCAACAAGCAAGGAGATGCCACAGGACAGTATCACAAACGCTCAGTCAGCCAACGTCTGGCATGTAGTTGTAACTAGTAGTACATAAAATATATGATCATCAATTCATCAGCTGTGTTACAAACATATACATGCAAATCCCAATATATTTCTTGCAACAACAGTAGATCACACTACGTCATTTCGAAGAAAATAACAACAAATATACAGGCTGGAGCATAAAACAGTGAAATATAGGTTTTACGTAGATTGAGCAATCGGAGAGGTTCAGAAATGGCTGGCCTTGATCACTGCAGTAAACGGCGTACACGAAACACATGACCACCCTTCAGTGCAACGATCAAAGTAAATTTCCAAAACTGTACAACTGCTTGACCTACATAAAGCACACGTTTCACTTTTCTATGCAACACCCTGTAATGTGAAATACACAGAAAAGCAGAAGCTATAGTGTATTGTTAAAAAAATGTAAATTTCAAAATGGCTGAAATTGCAGCGACTACTAGGCACATTGACTTCGATCCCATGCTGGATGTGAAATCTTGCTTCACGAAGATCAAAAATGATTTCTTCTTCTCTGCTTCTTACTTCACACGTACTTCTGCAACTAAGATCGGTCAACATGATACATCTTGAAGCCTGCTGAATTCACCAATGCTATCATCTCACGTCTTGTCTATTTGCATAGACCAGAAACGTGCTTTTCAGAAGGTCATCTTCAGACCTCATAATCTGAACCACTATGCATTCCCAGAATATTTCATTCTTTAAATTAAAAACCATTTTAAACCAGCTTTACCTACTCAGGCTATCATGACTGCGTGACCGACACCAGCCTTCTTGCATTATGTTACATGTGGTATCGTATCTCTAATGCAATTGTATGCAGTAATTCATTGCTACATAGAAATTGCAGGCGCTAGGCATATCTGATCTCTTTGAAATTTCTCATGTTTACTACTGTACTACAACTTCAGTTCAGTTGCATCAGCTCACTAACTATTTTATCAAGATTGCTAATCACATTGACTGACAGCATGTTTCTGCTGCTTCAATACTCTAATTCTATGCTGCTAGAATATAATATGCTGATATTTTACTAATAATATGCATGCTGCTAAGTTATATAAGCGCATATTAATACTATTCCCAGTTGCAATTATACCAGCAGTAGTGTTATGAAAGTGCAGACGTTGTTACACAAACATCAATATGTAAATATATCTATAAACAGATCTCTGCTATTAGCCACAATTATGCACAAACTAGGTGTGCATAAAGGCCACTTTGATGCTTTGCAAGCGAAATAAAAATAGATTACAGTCCAACTTCACAACCTGAGCACAGCAGAGCCATAACAAAATGCAATTGCATGCACATACAGAGTGAGTTTACGTTTCATTCAGAAAAAATTTATGTTTACAATAATCCTATTCTCCTAATCTGACACTCGCTGAGAACCATCTCTCATTAACTTCTTGTAATCCGTAGATAACAAGAAATTTGAGAATGCTCACAAGACGCGCGAAAGCCTATAGCAGTTCCTCTTCACAACTGTCAGTCTATCTCTAGCCATTTTGTCGCAGTTCATTCTTGGAGTGTGCGCTGCAGCTGAAGATTGCAAAAATCAATATAAACCCATTATTTCGGAAGTTTAGGGTCTTTCAAAGTCATCGATGTTGATACGACTAAAAAGCTCGTCACTAGTGCTTGTTGTGATAGGCAGCATGCTCATGCTGATCTGCAACTGTTTTCACGAAAGACTGGCCAACAACAGTAAAGGAATGACTTTTGTGGGGTAATGCTCTTTGATGCCCTCGTGTGCAGGTTTCCTTAAACCTAGAAAATCAAGACTTGGACTTTTGAAATCTACGTTCAACGCCAAAAATTTTCATACGAGCTTTTCTATGTCTATCTCAATTGGTTTCAGCGCAATTCGCTCTTGAAATGTGTCCTGCAGCCCAAAATCGCCAAAAATCCATTAAACTCCTATTTTAGCATTCAAGGTCATCCAAGGTCATTGAATTCAGTGGCAATCGAGAGCCAGCGTACGATTTCCTATTAGTGATTAATAGTAACGTAGGCCCTATCTCGCACTGTTATTGAGATACAGTGACTTATTGGCTAAAAATTGCAAATTTTTCCCACCCCGTTATTTAGCGCCCTCACTCAGGGCCACACCCTTCGAATTTATGGACAAGTTTCACGGTTCCTAAAACTAGAGTCTTCCAGGCAGCCAACGGTAAAAATTTGGTGATCCTAGCTTGCACCATTTTTGATTGATCCACCCGTGTGACAGACGGACAGAATTGCGATCGCTAAGACGTGCTGAAAGCAGTAGCTGCTTTCGTGTGTAATAAAATTTTTAATCCTTTTGATGAAACACAAACTCACGTACAATGACACACTCCAATATGACTAAACAATCTTCACACCAGGAAAACAGCAATGAATGCTACTAACAAATGGCACACTGCACACCGTAACAAAATCAAACACAAACAAATTAACACAAATGGGTTACCTGGCGATATAGCCAGCTTTGCTCTTACAAAAAGAAATGCAAACAGCATAACACAAATTTTCTATGTTGTAAACATTGCAAAAATGACAGCCGCTGATAAAAATAAATGATCACTGGACTAATAGCAACGTGAATCTATACATCGACAAAAGCGGCCTTAAGTGAAGGCACGGATGGAAAAATCACACCAGCCTGGTTAACTCAGAACAAAACGCAGTGATGGGCACTTTTAGCTACAAATGGTTACTCAGCACTAGTGACAACTCTCCCTGAGTAGTTATAACTACACTTTTCTAAAATGGTAGCTAAGAAGTAGTTACAAAATTCTGCTTTAAAAGCATTTACGACCTATGGTAGATGGAGCTGCTTTTCAGACTGACTTACAGCTAGAATGAGTTTTAGTTGATCCAACAAGGTACAGTGGACAGCGGTAGATTTGAGGCTTGACCCATGAACTATATAGTTTAAGTTCAAGCTGTTTCAGCCTTGACCAGTTAAGCTGTCATTCATTTTCTACATCCTATAATGCTCTATAGTAAATAGAAGTAGTTATTGTAGTGAATACTGTTAACAGTTAATATGGAGTTCACAAAACCAGTACTGTTATAACTACAAATCTTCTGAAATAGTTAAAACATAGTGATAACCATTTCATGAGAGTAGTTAAGAACGGTACACTGTGTCCCCCAAAAAACCAGTACACCAAGGTCGATCGATAACCATTAATTCTCAGTGGATTCTCAAAATTCTTTTACTGGCACTCCCTGGAATATTTTCCACAAAAATGACACTAAAAATCCCGCCACACAAAAAAAGCATCACTAAACTAAGAGCTTAGTGTACTGCTTTTTGGGACAAAGTGTAGGTAGTAGATGCCCATCAGTGATTTATCGTGAATTTGAAGTGCGAGTTTTGCGCTGCCTGACTGCCCCTCCATTCAGCTCCTCGCTGGCAGCAGACGAGCTTGCATTGAAGGAGACGGTGGCGCCACCAGCAGCCGAACTACGCACTTGCTCCGTGTGGGTCAGCAGACGCTGGAGATAGAAGTGCCAGATGGTCCAGAGCGCCAGCACGGCCAGCCCAATCACCCATCCGACGACCACGTACCCCGGCAGAGGCTTCGTGAACGTGTGCCAGTCGAACTTGAGTGTAATCAGCACCTCGGTCACGATGATTGCAATGATCAGCATGGTCTGTGCACCGATCTTCTTGCAATGACTAGTAACACACAGACACTGGCGACATGATGCTCAGTAAACAGACAATCAGATGAGATACTTATTGCAATGCAACTATAACAGTTGAAAGCACACATCACGTCAGATACACGAGTCAATGAATGGTGGCATGAAACAGAGTAAACATAAAACTATCAGATAAAACAAAACATTTATTGAGATGCCACTACGACAGACTGATTTCACGGATATCTCGACTTGCTTATGGTTAAGTTATTTTTCTAGATTTGTTGTTTCCTTTTTTAGTTTATCTGACTGAGGCTTCTTTCTCTTCCATATAAACCATCTGTATCTGAACTGTTTCTTGTTCTTTTTAGTTTATGTGATAGATTAAACCAGCAGCCTAGCTGTCAGTTTTCCAGTGCGAATCATTCATCACATCGTATCATACAATACAGGACACATCACATCAGATACAGCAGTTAATCACTGACATCAATCAAGCTCTGATAAGCACAAAAACAAATACAGATATCCAAAACTTTTTAGACACACAGTATGGCAGACAATCTCAACCACAGCAAGCAGCTATGCCAAGTGGTAAAGCTGACATGGATATTTAGGTCGCCAAAAATTTGACTGTGAGCGCAAGATACTTCAACAGAAGATAATGTGGTGATGCATTGTTATTCAAACCTAGGGTTTAAGAATGCCATATTAAACACAACATCCCAAGCTCAATTCTTGCAGTTCAACAGAAATGTCAGCTATTTGCACACATCTGAAGAAATTTACCGACTATTAAAAAATATATTTCACCAATCAACAACTACATTCACGACTAGCACCTGCCACAAAGACTCAAAGACATGCTAGACTGAACATGCTGTACTTACGGGTCATCAAGAAACTGAAAGACTTCACGCATCGTGACCGCGCCCCAGAACAGGAAAAAGACGAGCCGACCGAGACAGAGAAAGTGTGGTGGAGGAATCCATAGTACAAACTTCAACGTGAAAGTATTCAGCTCGGCTACCAGGAACTGAAACAAGCAACACATATGTAACACACTATACAGATAAATCAACATATGCAAGTAGAATATTAAGTCATTTCTGATCCATAAAACCCACACAATGGAATGGTGCTGATCTCCATTTCCTTAGTCCTCAGCCAGACATCAGCTTACACTGCCAGAAAACAGGTAGTGCATGTGTGTGTGTGTGCCTGTTCACACCCTAGTGTTCACTGGTACTCACTGCACCTAACCATGGATGGCTGGCCAGGCTGAGTTGGCCAGGGTGGCTGGTTACGTACCAAGATGATTTACCCACATGACAACAGTCACCCAACCAGTAGTAACTTCAATGATCAAAACCATCATGTTACACTAAGCCGCCATCACAAACCCCAGTACACAATTACTTTACACAATTACTACTCAGTACATCATGATTTTATCCATGAAAGTAAAAAATTGTGATCAAATGAAAAGTACATTAATTTAACTTCACTGGCACAAAAGTTTGCAATTAGTGTATTACGTTATGTACTGTGTTCCGTGACTCTAACAGCTAAACATAAGGCGAAGCATGAAGTTACATAATATTACACTAGATGACATTGTTTATGCCGATGGCTTACAATGCCGATAATGATGAGCATTGAGAACCATCTCTTAAGGCTTGAAGTAGGACGCCAGTCAAACTCTGTCCAGACGTACGGAGTAAACTGCCGGATCAGACGATTCAACTTTCCTCTGTCACGAGCACACACAAATGACTACCAGTTCACCAGCAGTCTGTCACTAAGCTGACACTGGTATCTTGTATCTCACTCCTCACTTTTATCAATAATTGAGAAAAAGAAACTCGGAAAGACGATTAAAATGGCCTAGACATACACTACATATTATGGATGACAAAATCACCAAAAGTTTACTAGTGGCAAGAAAACAAAGACAGAGGAAAGCAAAAGCGATGTATGGGTGACGGCAAAAAAACCTGAGAAGAGCCAATATAACTAAGTTCTGGAAAACAAGAGAAAGACGAAAAATAACACCGTGTGATGTTGCAAAAGACAGAAAACAATGCATAGAGTTAGTTTTATCAGTATCTGAAATAATAAATAAGCTGTGTACACTTGATGAAAATAAATTAGCAGCTCAAATTCAGTCAAAATTTCTGTATGGCTTTCACATACACAGGTCTAAGTGAAAAATATAAAACCTTCACAGTCTGAGTCGATGGAATATCGTTATCAAAACTAGCAAACTACTATCCACATAATTGTTACATTTTCCATTGTAATTAGTAATGCAACTGCAGCAAGCTGAGCACTAAAACAAAAGCAACCTCAACCAGAAGTGACTGTCCAAAGGGGCACTAGTCCAAATTTGGTCAGATTTTAGTCCACCATAGCAACTGGCCACCATGGCCAAAGATGCAATTTATCCCTATTCCTAACCCTATCACTAATCCTACCCTCTCCCTAACCCTAACTAGTGCCCCTTTGGACTAGTAAACCGACCCCAACAGTGCCACTGAATTTTTTGACATACTGGAAGTATATAAGCTAGACTATTGCTATTATTAGCATCATTATTAGTCTAACCTGTAAGACGGTATGTTCCACATGCCACGCCAGTGATATGGCTTCATTGACAGCCAGTTGAGTGTCTTCATGCCAAGGAAGATGCCAAATCCATTGCAAAAGATCACGTCCATTAACCACTGTCAAACAAGCAGACAAGCACATTATCATCAAGGAGCCAAATTTCCGAAACTTCTTAGAAAAATCTTTGGAAGACTTTTTTCTTAAGAGAGGATGCAGATATGCAAAACTTGTTTTTAAAATGTCTTTGAAAAAATTTGGAAAAATCTTCCTAAGAAGATTTTGAGATGAGAAAGGGTGCACATTCACGAAAAATTTGGAAAAGAAAACTTTGGAATTCCTAAATCATCTCACATAATAAGATCTTTGGAAAATGTCTTAGAAAAGTTTTAAAAGTGTGGCCCCAGAAGTCTATCTCTTTATTTTAATCTCTTACTTACTTATTATGGGGCCGTCCTTCCTAGGAGGTCCCATCATGTATCGATGCTGTCCGCCTGTCCGTCCGTCCGTCCGTCCGCGGGTCCGTCCGTCCGTACCATGCCTCCACCTAGAGAAAAAACGAAAAGGCCTACGAACACCAAACTTGGTAGGAAGGATCCACGGGACACGAGCACCCCGTGGACCAATTTCAAGGTTCCCAGCTGTTGCATGGGTGGGCCGACCATACCCGAAAGCCAGCGTGCCTCCACCTAGAGGGAAAACGAAAAGGCCTACGTATATGAAACTTGGTAGGAAGGGTCCCTGGGACACCAGCACCCCGTGGACCAATTTCAAGGTTCCCAGCTGTTGCATGGGTGGGCCGACCGTACCCGAAAGCCAGCGTGCCTCCACCTACAGGGAAAACGAAAAGGCCTAAAACCTGGGCTGGGAAGACTGTTTTTATTACATATATGTAGACAGAAGTTAATATAGAGTGCAAAGAGAAAAATTTAATGCCACTACATTATATCAGATACGACGGGAAATGACAAGGCAATGCAAACTTATCAACTACTGACTACACTGCCAGCGACGTTGTGGGTTAAACAAAGTAGCTAGGGGCAGTAAGTTGTAATTTCCCAACAAGGAAACTACAAGTGCTCAAAATTTTAATTCACCCCTAAATCTCTCCTCCCCAAAAATGGTGGCTTCTCATTCCAAAATTTTAAATTTTTTGAAAAAAAATCTCTGACAATAAGACAATTTTCTGACAGCCCAAAATCTAGGGCGAAAGGGGGCAACTGGTTCCCCTGCGTTTTCTCTGACAGAATGCCACTCACACTGCGAACTAATAAAAATGAGATAAACTGTAGTTAATACTGACATGGTCCCACCAGCATTCACTAAAGTTGGGCAGCTGATGTTCAAGCGTGTATTCGACGACTTCAAACATGATGCTGATCACTGTACAGAGCCACCAGTCACGTAGGATCAACGTCTGCAACATGCACCAATCACTCAATTACATGAAACACTCGCACTCGGCTTTATCGCACAGCCATTCTAATAGGCCACATAACAAGTTTTTATGAGCCAAGGCATCTTACTAATTTCCTCACATCTGACTTACTGTCTGCTGAAGCGACACCTGGTGGACAGCTGTTCCGTAGAAAACAGCAGCAGTTGCCAAAATGTCAACAAAAACAACAAATAAAAATTGTATTTAGATGAATTTCATTTCTATAACTTACATTACCGCTTCAACCTATAAATATATTCAAAAAAATTATCGAGTTTTGCCCGTACATCTGCTCTTAACTTGAGAACAGAAGTGAAAAACCAAAATCAGCACGAATGTTCCCCAGACATGAGTAAGCATATCTCATATGGACATGGCTGGTGCGATGGCAGTATAAAAGTGGACTTTCAGTTAAAATTCAAATATTAACGCTAATATATCTATACTATTGCTATCATTATACCAGCGGCACAGTCCCCCAGCCCACATAGTTTAACAGCCAAATAAAGATACTGTGAGAAATCATCATCATCATCATTTCTGGCAAGCACCACTAAGAGTGCGTAGCGCCGAACATAGACGTCAGTCTCCAGAGTGGACGTTTCTGCGCCAGGTCAACTGCTTCATGAGAAATGCTCTTAAAAAATATGCACAATGTTTTACCAACAGATGCACAAAATCTACAAAACTCACTGACGGCATTTGACAAGTTATGTAAATTCATCGATAATACAACCTTCTTATTCTATTATTGTTGACGTTTCGGCATTCAGCTATGATTGTCATAAACCTCTTAAGAAGTCTATGACTATTGTTGAGGTTTCAGCAACCGATGCTGTCTTCTTCGGAACTAATGTCCGCCAGGTGTCACTACGACAGACAGTAAGCAATCATAGATGTGTGAAAGGTGATCGACAGAAAAAGCAACAGGATAAACAGATGGATCGGGGAAGCGATATGCATCAGAAAAGAACAAGACGAGTCGATGAACAGACACGGGGGGTCCTATCAACTTCCACACATCTATGACTGCTTACTGTCCGCCGTAGTGATACTTGGCAGACAGTTGTTCTGAAGAATGCAGCAGCAATTGCCAAAACCTCAACAATAATCACAAACCTCTTAAAAAGTCTATGACAATAATAGAGCGAAAAGGTTGTACTGTCAATGAATTTTCATAACTTATTAAGTTATTGTTTCAATATACAGAACGTACTGCAGCATACAGAAAATTGCTGTATGTACCTTGAGCCACCAACCAAAGAAATGAGTGGCAACAAAGCCATCCATTTTGTCCTACACACACAGAATCACCGACTGCTATAACTACACACATTCAGTGGCATCGTATGGGGCAGGGAGCAACTAACCATCAAAATTCTTAACTGTTGGAAAATTGTTAGAAAATCTTCATCCAAAATGCAAAATTTGGGGCCAAAAAAACCTCACTTTCAGAAAATTTATGGGAAAATTAATATTTTGAGCACTCATAATATCCCGTGTTCAAAATTTGCAGCATCTGTCAAAAAACTGCAATTTCCTACCCCCCACCTACATTTTTAACCTATGTTTTTAACCCACAACGCCACTGCACACCTCTCAAAATAATCCACGCATTCTGTCAACACACCTAAATCAATAATATGTAAAGCATGTCGTGTTTGTACTGTTATCCTATGACAGTTATGCCTTAGCCAGGTTACAGGGTGGATAACAAAAACAGTTATAGCAAACTCTGGTGGTGGAATGGTGTACTGGTTAACATGCTGGTCTCAATCAGCTTAATGCTCTATGCCAGGTTTGATTACTAGTTACTACAGGGTGGGCCAAAAAAAAACCGCACCTGTTTGAGCGTTGATAACTCAGCGATGGTTAATGGTAGAAAGACGTGTGATACGTCAAAAGTTTCAGAATGCTGTAGAAAATAAACGACATATTTGCATAGTGAAGCATTTAAATATTCTTTGCCTAATTTGCATAAATATTCGTCATTCCCGAAATTCTGCTAAATTTGACTGTAACACATGGATTTAACATGGATATTCAAGCTTTTATAACTTAGCAATGTTTATTGATGGAAAGGCCTGTAATATGCCAAAAGTTTTGAAATTGTGTACAGAAGAAGTGTGCAACTTGCATGTCTCAGCATTTAAATATTCTTTGCCTTATTTACACAAATCTGCCCCACCCCTAAAATCATGCCATAATGGCAGTAACACATGAATTTAAGTTAAATTTAAGTTGACTGTCATTCAGCATACAGTGAAATATCGACAATCATTAACAGATACGTTGAGTTTAGACAAAATTCGACATAGGCGGTTGCCCAGCTTTTGCATTCATAACTGTCATCAGTCCTTTTAGGCAGCTGATCGATCACTGAAGTTAATATGTACAGAATCAGCTGAGCTCAGCATTCGATTAGCACACGTTTTAGCTGGGCAGTTACTGAAATTTTGTGACCATGCTATCTGTTGCAATGCCCCCCACACTGAATAATTCACAGAATTTAAATCTGGACTTTTTGGCAGTGAGTTTTTGAGTTCAGTGAACTCGGGCACATGGGAGTGCAGGCAAATGCTTAATTTCAGCGGTAATGAAGATTTATGCAAATTAGGCAAAAAATATTTAAATGATTTGCTATGCAAGTTCGGTACTTTTTGTCCGCAACATTCTAAAACTTTTGACATATCACACGCCTTTCTACAGGTAACCGTCGCTGAGTTATCAACGCTCAAACAGGTCCAGGTTTTTTTGGCCCACCCTGTACATGGATGGGTGACTGTCCACATAGACAGACAAACTATCTCAAGCAACCACTCGGATCAACGTGGCCTTCCATTCCTCCAGGATAGGTTAACTAGTACCTGGCTGGAGTAAAGGTGGGACATGTTCACCCGTGTCTGGCAGCAGACAACACTGTGTGATCCTGCATGGGATCATGGAGATGGGCTTCTCAAAATATGCTCAATACGCAATATCTTTCTAATCTCTTATCCCCGTCTTCAGCAGGATATAGTTGCCATTAACAAACAGCAGCTAAAAACAACGTGCATCAGTACCCAGAAATTGTGATACGGATCATCGGGCCTGTCTTTATCATAGATCAGACAGTTTCCGCCGTAGCTTTTTTCCGGCAGTGGCTGACCAAGCTCGGGGTCTACATGTCGCATTAGCAGCCGGGCATCGTCGACGGTCTACAGACAATGCAGACTCACTCATGACAAGTACAGAATACAAATGACATAATCAAATGATGGAATCAAAATTCTGGACAACTTTCGATGATCTTAAATTCAGATAATAAACAATAAACGACACAGAAAACAACATAGCAGCAACACAGAAAAAAGTTCGAAAATACATATATACGTAGTACACGGTCCACAATGATGACAAAACATATAGAACTTCATTTAACTTAACAGTATCAAGCTGAAACGATGCACAAAACATTACCCTGATAAAATTAACTCCTACGTTTTCAATCAATAAGCTGGGTAGCGCAAAGTTAAACATAATGTTGTGCAAACCCGATTACTTCCATATTGCTGGTTTTTCGATACCTATTCCATGACCCATTCCATCAGTCTAATACAAGCATGTAAGTAACGTTAATATGAAAATGTGACATATCAAATCTAACATATCTCACTCAAGCTAATATTTACTATGAAGCTCAACAAAGAATTCAGAAATTAGTGCTACAGTGTCATTCAAACGTGAAAATTTATGTTGGTGATTCAACTGCTTAGCTTTTCTACAAGAAATCAGCTAAATTCAGAACTTTTTCAGCACCTACATCCAATTTCAGGATTTTTCAGGTCCTGGATTCTTGGTTAATCAAAACTCCAAATTCAAGACATTTCAGACTTATAAGGACAGTGAAAACCCTAGAAATAGGAAATATACCAGAATTACCACACCATCCCTCTTTCAGTCTTCTCTCAATCTGTCTGGTCTAAATGTTGCATGTCAGTTACACTAGAGCTGCGTTTTTCATCAGCGAACGGGGCGGGGCTGTTCACTGATGACGTTATGTTCATTTACATATTCACGAAAAACGGTATTGGTCCAACGCACAGAAATAATTGAATATTTTAATCCAGTTCAATGTTACAGACGATAAAAGCCATATTGAACTAAATATTATATGTAATTATTATATAATATTTAGGCCGAGGTCCATGATAAAAACTAAAACAACAACAGACAGAGTCATGAGACTACCGTAGAACAACTACGACCAGTTTTGTCTCGGTAGGCAGATCGCGTTAGTGGTTGACATAGTTGAATAATGAGCATCCAAATAAGGCAATAGGTGTGGAGTCTGGTAGAACAGACACGCCCTGTTAGCTGATGAAAAACGCAGCTTAGGTCTTAACATTAACATATGGATTTAGTGCCATAATGCCAAAGCTTAAATAAATGAATGAATGAATGAAAGAAACATCTTTATTGTGTGTTGCAGCCAATAGCTGGCTTATAACATAAAATACAAGCTAAAAACAAGAATAATGTACATTGAATTAGTAATTTAAAAAGTTGTACAAACAATATGGCAGTGGTGTAGACAAGGGGGAGGGGTTCAGGGGCCCAGGTCCCCCCAATCCTCCAGACAAAACATAAGCTGTTTAAAGTGCACTAAATTTGCCAATTTGGTCAGTTTATTCTCAGAAAAAATAATTACAATTTCTGCTACCAGATCTCAACTTTTAAGGCTAAAATGCACCAAATTTGATTTTGACTGAGGCTCTGCCACAGACCCTGCTGGGGGAGCTTACAGCGCTCCCCCAGGCCTCCTGACTGGATTTTAGAGAGTCTTACTTCTAAGGGAAAAGAGGGGAGAGGAAGAGAGAAGGACAGGGGAAAGAAGGGGAGAGTTAAAAAAGCAGGAAAAGAAAAGGAGAGACGAAAGGCGAAAGGGGAGGGGAGAGGAATGGAGATGAGGCCCCTACCAATTGAAATTTCTGGGTACGCCACTGCAATATGGTAAAAAATTTTCTTTCTTGTTGTATTTGACATTAGTTAACATTACACAAATAATACAAACTGACCAGGCAGAACATTTCTAAGATTTTGACAGCTTTCAAACACTGTCCAAGTTTAAAAAATAAAATAGAAACATCAGCGCACCTGAAACAAGAGAAAAACGAGAAAGAGTTCATAAACGATGCTTAATACAAGCATTAAACGCCACAGCGCTAGCAAAAACACACAACACAGTGCAAAATATACAACATCAAAATATATCAATCTCAATTGTAATAGACATTTATAAAGCTTTCTAAAATCTTTAAAATCTTTTTATGAGAAAAACAGTTCAATGTTTTTTCTTCTATTTCCACTGTTTATTTTTGTTAAATAATAAACGTCAAATAGTCAACGTGAAAACACTGGTGATTTAAAATCTTTGCACAAATACATATTTACAACAATATAAAATTAAACAAAATGATATTTCATCTTTAACAGTAACATATGAAAAAGCTAAAGAGGATAAATGTGTGGTACCTGGGTGAGGTCTTAGAAATGGGCCATCAGGCATGTTAGTAACTCCGAACAGCACAAATGCCAATATAACAGCAACAATGCCTCTGTAAACATTTCAAACACACATCACATGCCACATCAGTATACATAGCAATCAACTCATTGCATAACTTTTTTTACCATTTTCCCACAACTTACACAAACTGTGCTAGCTATTGCAGTGTTGCTGTTAAAATGCATGTTAGTATGATCAATCATACTTTAGCATTCATGAATAATATTCGTTCATTGTACATGCAAGATCGACGGCATATAAAAGTAATAAAAATTTGATATCAAACATTTTTTGTAGCAAAGTCCTCAACCATCATAATATTTTAAATCCATCTATATAGACGTTATAAGATAGCTTGGGAGAGCACAATTTAAGGTCATTGCTTTTAACTAACAGGCAACTAATATTATGTGCTTAGTTGGTCACTTACAAGTTACAAGAATGATCACACACACAATTGTTACACCAGGTGCTAGGGAGTCATTCGCTCTTGAAAGCGTTTCTGACTTGGCTCAGAAATTCGTTTAGCTCTAGAGCCAGCCAATTCCACAACAAAAGCTCATACCAATACTCAACTTTAAGAGCTCAGCTCAGGCTCCAAGGCTGAGACTTCACTAATAACTGACTAGCAATGAAACACGCATTACACCACTGCCTCGCCCACTCCTATTTGTCTAAAGCATGCTGTTTTTCTCGCAATTGCATCGTCTCCAAGCTGGTCATTTGTTTGTGTAGCCTAGCAAGAGAGTCACGCTTGACTGACAGTGCGTTCCTTAAAGCTGACAGTGCCTTCCATGAAAGCAAAAACCTGCACCGTCGTTTCAAGAAAGCACGGTCAGTCAAGCATGACTGCTGCTAGGTTACACAAACCACGCCCAGCTTGGACACGATGCCAGCGCGAGAAAAACAGCCAAAAAGCAACAAATAATAAAAATCTAAAAAGAACAGCTTACCGGTCATGTCCGTGGCAGTGGTGTAAGTTTTATACTGAACTGTAGAGCTTAATTTGCACGCTTTTTCCTTTATTGTCTTTGTCAGCCCATTCATCTCGTCTGACCACTTTCAATGCACAGCTGCAACTGCGAGAACAGCTATGCCAGCTAGCTGGCCTGGCCTAGGCTGGCTGTGGGATAGCCACAGCCAGTCTACGCCAGGCCAGCTAGCTGCCGCAGCTGATCTCACAGTCTCAGCCGGCATTCACAGCATTCATGATTCGCTGTGCCAGCCCGACAAAGACAGTTCAAGAAAATCGTGAAAATAAGCTCTACAGTTCAGTATTTAACACGTAATGACTGGGCAAGTATTTGTTGGCATTGCACAATTTCAAACCTGTAATATCTTAAACCCAAGTCCAGCACTAGCATTCTGTAACTAAAGCAAAATATTATGCACAACTTAACGAGTGCTGTAAAATAAAAAAAAGCAATCAATACATCGATAACGGCATAAAATGATAACAGTTTAATTAATATTGTTGCATATGCATTAGCTGAGAATACTAACCGTTTTGTATTATAATCCGAATCACGTGAAACACCTTCCCATAATGCCTCATACACCAGAACCACGACAAATAAAATTAACACTGTCAATCGATGGGCTCGCCTGCATAAACAGCCATAGAATAGATACAATACATTACTTGTACTGACACAAAGTAAACAAAACACATTTCAACATTAATCAAAATAAAAAAGGGGGTTAGGGCAACTCATATATTAACCAGGCTATTACATGTATGGTCGCATAAGACAACCTCAAAATAAACAATATGACGATGACGACTCCCCAAAGTAAATTAAATTGGGAAATTGTCATGTTGCAGTATTTTTAAGACGAGATTATGTTTCTGTTATCCAACCAATGACGTCAAAGCATTGAAGAAAAGTTATCAATAAACTACTCTGAGTCGGTTGTGTGCCCAAAAATAAGAACCGACTTTAGTAGGATTGTTTTATGTCAAGTTAATTGCTGCATTCAGTGATGTTAAGATCTGAGCCTTGGCCATTAGGCAGTAATTTTTGGACTAAGGACTTAAAATATCCATGGCCATCCAAGAGCAATGGCTTTGGTCTGGGTCTTGGCCTCTGACCTTGTTACCTTAATATCACTGGTAAATATCACTAATCTCCATAGCTCTGTGATGGGTTTCCTATTGAGAGCTATACATGAACTTTACTTTTTAATGAACGTCATAACTGTTACATTCTCTTGTGAGATTTTGGCGCTATATAAATTGCTTTCTTACTTACTTACTTACATCTTAACACACAAATCATAAATCAATCAATCAATCAATCCATCAATGTGTTTACCGGTATTTCAGGTCAAAAACCCATAAAACAGTGACAGATGGAGACAGACAGACATCAACAAACAGCATAAAAGGAGATAAAAACAAACACAAAATGACACAAATAAAACAGATAGAAACAGTTAGCAATGTGTGATACAATAGAATACAATACAATACGATACAACAGAACTGGCATATGAAGTCAAATAATTAAGAAATAAATTATTCATGACAGTTTTTAAACTAGGCAGACAAATATCAGAAAGCATAGAAGTTACACTGTCAAACTGACTGTAACCAAAAAATAGATTTAAAAATTGATTGTAATATAAACGAAATTAATCAACCAATTTTGAAAAGTAGTGAGTCCACTCTCTTAAAGCAAACAATCTCAACAACTAATCATACAAATAAGTGTAATATATCAGATACTTCATACGTACCAGAAGAATGTTATTGTTCCATCATCATAGAAATCCTTATCCATTGTTTTATATTCCTGCCAGTCATGAGCAGTTTCGTGCCTGCTTCCAGAAGCCGAGTCACTGACAACATTTGATTGTGATGTGACTAGTCCATTACAATGTGCATGAGCAGATAATTCATTGTCAACCTTATCAAACTCACGTTCGTCGTAATCCGCTGAGTTCACTGCCATTGTAGCCAATCCTTTGATGTTTCTAGCACCTAAAGACATCTCAAGATGCACAGAATAAGCATAAAACTGCAGCCATGATGTATCAGCAAGTCGGTAGACACACAGAGACTAATGCTAAGTCTGGTGGCTGAGAATGAACTCTGGTGGAATATACCTATAGTGCTGCTAGTATCTGCTGAGTGCTCGACCCTTGAACCCTCAGCCAACCATACAGCTACCTTAAATTTTCCAACCTCACGCTGCTGACCCAACACAACCAGCTAGACATACTAGACGAAATCCATTCTGCAACAACAAATATATGAGTTCAATAAAAAAATGTGTACTAATTACTAATTACTTAAGATGACCAATGTCCAGGTGACCATGGTACTGTGATGCAAAAAAACGTACACAGAACAGTACTACTGAATCTTCATGTAGTTACGGGACGGTATGCCAAGAGAGCACGCAAAAGTGTGTACTGTAGCGGTTGCTATGCAGACCCTGGGGTACAATGGACACGGTATCCTGGGAACTCGTGACATGGAATGGAAAGAAAGCTTACGCGTATGCCCATGGCATAAAAATCCTAGTACACTGACATTCTAATTAACTAGCGCATCTTAAGCGTAACATTGATGTACAAATATCAAACGGACGCTACACACCAACAATACAACCCAGCAACAACCTCCAAACAGCCCAGAATCCAGAAATAAACATAAACAAACAGTACACACGTCGTCGTACGATATAGTGATGGGTCAATATACCGAAATCGAAAATATCGCGACATTATCGCCGATGTCGATGTTCTTGTTACCGCATCCGTACCGGTAATCCAGTATTACATTATATTGACATTTTAAATATCGTTTTTATACATACGCTATATGTATCAACAAAAAATAAAATACTGTTGTTTTCGAATTTCGACATAATTACCTTAATTCTTTATCATAGCAGAGCGAGAACCATAATCATGGCTAACATAAACAGCGGCCCCGCCTAGACCGGTAGACGAATCTCCAGAGCTGGTTCGGCCGTAGGGCTAAGCGGACCGGTTACCGTTAGTCCATAAAGAAGCCCATCGAAGTCTTTCTTGTGTGCTCGAGACCATTTTTGAAACATTTCACACTGGAGTCTATGACACTTGCTGCAAACGATTCCACCGATCAATCACCCTTGAGGAGAAAAAGAAACGTCTAATGTCCCCTGCAGATGGCATCTGCATTTTGCAATCTTGGCAGTGTGTCCACGTGTTGTAACTGACGTACTGATCGAGCAGTGGCGTATTTAGGGGGGAACGGTGCGATGCCCCCCTTTGGCCCGACCATGAAAATTTTTTACAGGCGACTTTATATGAAAAGGTGCGTTTTTTGCCATTTTCAGCAAGAATTGCAAAA
>Ga0056128_1001382_pt1 | contig 26902 bp, 20 predicted proteins | sample WorMetLIZISLAND2_FD_71113 | JGI IMG/M metagenome (GOLD analysis project Ga0056128, IMG submission 71113) | Marine gutless worms symbiont microbial communities from Max Planck institute for Marine Microbiology, Germany - Olavius geniculatus... ... | reverse complement strand
AAGCTTCCCTGAAGTTATCACACATTTTTCGCATCAACAGTTGCATGATAAAGTTCCGAAGATATGCATTTTGTGTTCCAATAGATATTCGTTAATTATTCTACGTCCGTTGTCAAGATAATATGTTTACCGTAGGTACGGCATAGCAACGGCGCATCGGCACACTAGAATGCTGTTTATTTATCCATTAATTAATTTATCCAGCAAAAAGACCACAGAAAACAGATATAGCACAAATGCAACAAATATAGATCACATGTATAATTGAATTTAACATCTTATAAATCGATACGAATGAGTTTTTGTTGCTGTGGTAAGGGTTTGATCGTATGTTTACTGTAGCAGCGAGACAGTAATCTATTTGTTAATTTATTGAGCACAAAGAGAACATAAAACGGATATAGTGGAAATCTAATTGCATTAGAGGTTCTATAATTCGATACGAAGAAGTTTTTTGGACAGAATAAAATTCGAATCGGACATTTTTTTGCAACAATAGTATCACGGAAAATATTTATTGCCTAGTGCGCATGCGTAACCGCGAGTTGAACCGAGATCAAAATTTGATCGGTGGTCAGATGGCAGTTCAGAATTGAACGGAGATCAATGCTTGAACCGCTTTGGTGCACGCAATTTACGCCTGAACTAGGTTCAAATTCAGATTTAACCCGGGTTCAAAGTTGTACGACGTTGGTGCAACGCGCCCTTAGTGGTTCTTGACAACAAGAACAGCGCACGTCTACATACAGCACATGCCCAACAACAAAACATCTGCCCCCCTGATAGACGCACAAATCTCGCAGATATCTCTTATGCAATCTGAGTTATAGCCCATTTTCCCCAAATTTCATTGCCATGGCAACGAAGATAACGGGGTCATGACCATGACGTTTTGGGATCACGTGACGTAATCGGTCATGTGACCATTCGACTCGCGGTGGTCGACTTCCCGTTGGTGGTCCATAGTGACCATGCATCTATCTAGCACCATTACGGAGATAAGGCCGTTTGAAGTTCTTCCAGGAAGGTTCTTTCAGGAACAGAGGTTGGTCGTTGGTCAGTCGGTTCTCAATATTACACTGATCTTATATATTCCTCTTCGCTACGTTAGAGATGCAGCATGCAAGGAGTAAAAAAATACATATCTCTGAAGATAGACATTACACATATTACAAAGATCACAAACAAGTATACAACACAACTCACAGTGGCTGTCAAAGCTGTCAAGTATGGCTTCGACATTGCAGACGTTGGCTGCTTGCTCAAAGGCCTTGCCAAAGCAACTGTAAAACAACCGTCATTTCCAACGATTATGCACATACTTCTGACATATCAGCACGTAATTAGTATCAGCTCATTACTGCATAAAACATGTGCAATTCTATTTAATAAATATAAAGCTGAAAACATGCCTAGCAATGCAGAGCATACACAAATGTCTTTAAAATTATTGCTTCATTCTTGGTCGTGATTACAGTTATTACAGAAATATCACAAGAATTATATAACACTGAAATACTTGCGAGGACAACCCTCGATAATAGCACGGAAGTATCGCACTTCACAGTATACAAACAGTCTAGTTAATTACAGCACAGCAATGATGAAAACATTGTAAAAAATATAAAACTACAATAACAGTAGTAGTAAAAAACAAGAAAGTGAATAATGACTAAAAATTCATGGATTTATACAAAAAAAGTGTTAAAATCATAGTGGATGGCAACAAGAACAATCCACTACATTACACAATATTTACAAAAAAATTTACTGAACATCACAAAACAGTGAGAGTAAAGAATATTTTACTTCTTGCAGGATCGATCGGACGCTGGAGCAATACCAACAACAAGAAGAGTGCCAAGTTCAGAATCACAAGGACCTCCGAGGACTAATGGCAGGGTCTTTGCTCGCTTGTTTCTTGCCTATTTGTCACAAAAATTATGACAAAATAAATGCTATACTTTGTGTTCAGAAAGAAAACACCCCTTTATGTTTCGTTTATATCCCCAAGGAAAATGTTAAAGATTTCCACAAAATATTCTGGATGAATGTAGAAGGAATCAATATTCCACCGACGGAAAAGTTAAATATTCTTTGCTACCAGTGACGTCATATTTCCGTGTTTGCAAATATGGGTTTAACATTTTCCGTAAGATATAAAAGAAAACCTAAGGGGAAGGGTTTCTGACATGGTTCTTACTACTCTGCAGAATTCATTTTCCCTGACTTTTCAGGACAAAATAAATCATTTTCCCTGACTAATTTGTTAAAAATGTCAGTTTTCAATCGCTTGCAATCACACTAGAAACAAGGCTGGCGGAACAAATTTAAAAGTGCATGTACAAATAATCTGCGAACAAGGCGAGCAGGAAAAATTTTGATCTGTTGTATGCAGTCTGCATACAACAGTTCAGAAATTTTTTCTGCATCTTTGTTAACCTTTGCACTCTGGTACTTTTAAATTCGATGACTTTCCCCGACCCTCTGAGTTTTCTCCGACTTTGAAATGTAGAATTCCCTGACTTTTCCCTGACCATAGAAACCATGTTCCGAACATGTTGTATATGTACATATGCAAGTTATATTTCAGCATGAAAGCGGTGTAAAAAGCTGAGCACTTAAACAAATCAGTGTAGGTTAGAGGGAAAATGACACAAGTTTAAAAAATATTTCGACCTGGTGCTGACCTTAACCTAAGCCCTGACCTTTGAATAGAAAATTGGCACACTGATTACTTTAGACATAGGAACGATCACACAAATTACATTTTTTTGCCAACCGTATTAACGGTCATGCTTATGGCACAATGTTGTGTCAACTACACAGTGGGCCACAAAAAAGTGGCACTTTACTTGTGTCCATAACTTCATCAATTATTGACTGATTTTCAAATTCTTGCACTCCCACATATCGCGGACAATTTGTAATAATGTTATTATTATGTATGCCACCGCATGGTTAATGCGTCTCTACACTACCTTGTGAAATATTAACGTAAGCAAAAACAAACGATAATAACAAAAAATTAGGTAAATGAAAAAACACTTTAGACCAACATTGTTATGAATGATCTGTATGATACTAGACTGTGTCAGACCCACACAGTTTAGTGTTAATAACACAATTCACTGCAATCTTAGTCTGAAGTGTTTTTTTTTCAATTTTACCAAAATGTTTGTTTGTTATTATCGTTATCAATGCGTATTTCATTGATATTTCACAAGGTAGTGTAAAGACGCATTTATGCTGTGGTGGGACATGTAATAAACACATTATTGCAAATTGTCTGCAGAATGTGCCAGTGAAAAAATTTTGAAAATCGGTCAATAATTGGCGAAGTTATGGACAAAAGTAAAGTGCCACGCTTTTTTGGCCCACCCTGTATAACGTGTGCATTGTGGCTTCACAGTACATCTTATGAAAAAAAACTGCACAGAGAAACAAACAAGGTTACCCAACCACTGTGATATAAATTCAAATCCCTATAGCCCTGCATTCCCCCTAAATGGGGTAATGACTGCACCCCCAAATACTTGCATTGTGAAGTACAACAAAACTGCTTCAGTTTACAATGTGGTTACTATTGACAGTCTACAGGAACTGACCAAAATGCTGTGCCACTATCGTCGACCCCCCTACAGACATAATGTAGTCCAAAGATAAGAGTCCCGACCCCTTGTTCCATCTTTTTGTTTTCAAGTTAGAAGCCTGTATGGAACAAGAAAATAAATATCGACGGGCAAGCCCAGCAACATAACATAATATATGCTTACATATGTACGAGGACAACAAATGTCTATGAATACAACAATAATGTGAAGAGCACTTCAAAACAACTGGGCTGATTAAATAGGATGATAAGTCGTAGAATAAATGCCCTAAAAGTGGATGGCCAAATGAAACCGGAACTGACCGCGACACAGTAAGCTTCTAGCGTGAATCGTGCAAGTCGACAAAGACAGAGTGGTCGAGAGAATAGACGTGCATCTGGACTGCCCTGGACCACACAGCATCGACATGCAGTGTTGTTACTATTGAAACAGTCAACAGCATTCGAGCATACTTGATTGAACTGGGTTAGAAGTATTTAACCAAGTACTGAAAATAGCTAAAATTTTCCAATATTTACATAATCTTTACCAATACTGGAAACCCATTTACTATTTAAGAAAGCCATGTTTACATATCTCAAATATTTTACAAATACAAATTATGATACTGGTAATATATGACTTTTGGACATAAACTAAACAATAAACAGTGGACCGACCAATAGTTATTATCACTTGGGCCACTTTAACCCTAGTGTTGCAATGGTTTTTCTAGATATGTATGTTGCAATTAGGGGGTAAAATTACCCCCCCAGGTGTATATCAAGTTTCTGTGCTAGTCAGAGACAAAATATTAATGACTATACCCATGTTTTCGGGGCTTCATGTTTTAGCGGTCTCTGTGTCAACCTTTACTGGTGTTTTTTACCCGGAAATTCAAAATGGCAGCCGGAAACCGGAAATGATTTTAGTTTTGCCTGCACTGCTCATGTTCGAATGTTGTTAGTGTCGATTCTTATGCATTCATCGTCACTGAAATAAACACAAGTGTTTACAAGTATTTCGAGTTGTTATCGGTGTCATTTACGCTTCACGTTGACTATTTATCTGGCAGTTGGATAAATAGGCTATTTATCTGGTTAAACAAAAACGAGGCTCACGATAATAAATTCAATTACAGCCCCAGCGACAATCACTATCGTTAGCGTTAGGTGTAATCCAAAACAAAAAAAACGGCTGCGGAACGAACAGCCAGGCTGGATAAGATTGGCTACTTATCCGGCTGCCGGATAAATTGGCTGGTACCGGTTATTTTTATTGGCAGCCAACTGCCGGATGAATAGCCGGGCTTGTTATGACCTGTTATATATCCGGCAGCCGGACGAAAAGCCCATCGGTTATTCATCTGGTTGCTGAATAAATATGCTGTGAAAACATGTTCCTGCAGCAGTATGACTCATCGTATTGCCGTAGAGACACGGCCTTAGGCGGTAGCATTCTTGACTGCTCTTTCATACCATCAAAGACTACCTAATATGGCTGCCGAATAAATAGCTGGGCTAACCAAAAACGGCTATTTATTCATTTGTGAGTGCTCTGGAAAACAAAATAACACATACCATACAATTTTTTGTCATTTTACGGTTGTGTATCAGTTTTCCATCTGCCGTAATGGAAAAATGAGCAAAGATATTTTGAGAATTTCTGTAGCATTTTTAGGCCGAACATATTTAGGAAAAGTCACTAAAGCGTTTCCCACAATTCCAAGCGGTTTCAGATAAAGACAGTAAAAATCGGCCTGGGGGTAAAATTACCCCCTAATCGCAACATAAGGGTTAAGAAATTCTAACTGATCAAGTGATTGCATAAAAATCGTAAAATAAACACAAAAACCCATTAAAAACAAAGCCATATAAGTAAATGAAGAATGACAAAGAACAATAAATAGAGAAAACTGATAATGTTGAGAAAACTGAATTAACTGCGGAATGACTAAGTGAACACACCCACCTCCTGGACAAATGCGTAGAGGAACGGTCCAGCGCTGACAACTTGGTGCATGTCAAGAAAAGTCTGGACTTGCGCAAAGATTGTTTTCAGATGAACTTTTGCTTCATCCAGACCCTCCGCCATCTCCGCTGTTCGTGACCTGGTAAACATGTTATTTCAAACACAAGAACTTGTTTAAGATGTTCATTATAATTCTGAAAACTTTGTCAACAGTAACTCTTAATCAGTCAAAAGCAGAAAAGAGTGTATAGGCCACAGTCAGTGAATCTGCACACTTTGCAACCGCTTGCCAGATCACTGTCATAGTTCTACTGCTTTTATACCTGTCTAGACTTCCACAGTCTTTTATCTCTATAACTCATATATCAATAGTATGTTTTATTGGGTCTTCTGCCCTTAATGCCCTCATGGTTCAACAACATATAGTACATGCATGTAAAGGTGGCAGCTAAGTGTTGTAATTAGTATGCTGTGTCCAATAAACAAAGTAAAACAATGCCAGGTGCAATTAGTACTCGGATGGGACGGGTGACCGTCAACAGATAAGCAAATCATCTTAACATGTGAACAGTCACCCAGGCAAACTCAGCCTGGCCATCCCTCCCCGAGTAAGTGCAATGGATGAGCAACGGCAAAAGCTGGGATGTAAACAGGCACACCATGCAAGGCATTAGCCTCATGTCCACGGCCATGCAGTAGAATCTGTTGTCTGGCTGAGAGCTAAGGAAATAGCGATCACCGCCACACCATATACCTTGTGGCTCGGGAATCAAAAAAAGATTCCTGATATGTGTACATTTTTGTACACATATGTATTAACTAACAACACAGATTAAACTGCAGGTGCTAACAATTTCATTGAAGCTACTGAGAACAAGGAATAATGAAAATGATTCTCCTGCATACTACAGATATCCAAGTATTCAAAAGATCTTGCGTTTCAAATACCAAACTGTAGTTATTATACAAGAAATTTGACCGCAGACTTCTATAAGTATTCATCATCGTCAAGATCAAAGTAAAAACCCACAAAATGCATTCTCAGATTTATGGAGTTAGAAGCAACTGTAAAGTGAAACTGCCCAATTAACACTCACTTCAATCGAACATGAACCGAATTAGACCTACACTGTGTCCAGAAAAAAGTAACCCCCTAGACACCGTACCATAAAAATGTCAAATCTAAACGAATCTGAACAAAATTCAACACATTTAATCCCTTGTACATTGCAAAAGCACACACCAAATTGCGCTGAAAAATATTACGTCTTAGAAAAGTTACTGATTGTTAAATATCAATAACAAAATATATCCGTTACACAAGTGAACCCCTATGTTAATATACATTTGCGTACCTTCAACAAACAGAATTCTGCATCAATAATGCCCCGTTTAATGGCAATCAAACTGCCAAATTTCAGTTAAATCTGCGAAAGCAAACAATAGCTACAGCAGCCTTTGTGAGGTCACCATAAAAATACTTCAGTTTCAGGTCTTTGTGAATAATGTTAAACACAGAGACCTAAAACTGCAGTGTTTTGAAATGACCTTGCAAAAGCCGTTGTAACTTTTGTTGTCTTTGGTGGATTTATCTGAAGTTTGGTGACTTTATTGGCAGTAAATAGTGCATTGTTGGAGTAAAAGTTTGCTAGAATCAGATGTTGTTTTTTTAAAAGTTAAGCAAATGTACAATAACAGAAAGGTTTACTTATGTAATGCCATTTTGATAACGGATATACTTAGTTTTCAATATTCAACAACTAATAACTCCGCTAAGTATTAATACTTTTCATCGAAATCTGGCGATCGCTTTAGGAATTTACTGGGGATTAAGTGTAACGAAATTGTATCCAAATTTGTTCAAATTTGACATTTTTATTCTACAATGTCTAGGGGGTTAATTTTTTTCCGGACACAGTGTAAATGTCCATTTATTTCAATCACAGCATGCAACTACTTGCAACAATTTCACAAAAAAACTGTATTATGAAACACAAACCTGTTGAGCACGTCTAGAGCTTTTAGGAAGTTGTCCGACAATGTACTGCCCGGATGCTGGTAACAGTAAAATATAATACTGACATCAGCAAGCCACGAACAGTTGAAAAAACAGCTGAATTTTGACTAACTAAATCTCAGATGACATAGCTAAACAAATCGCACACGTGTCATACAAAAATGCTATCTATGAATAAGAATTATTTTTAAAAATTAAACTAATGCAATTTACACACATGCTAACGGTGATATGTAGTGACTAACACATCGAAAACAGCAAAATCAAAAGAAAGGTCCTATTATTCAGGAGCACACTGGTGCACAGATTCAAAACCCTATATGCTAAAACTTTTAAAAATAGCATTAAAAAGCACATGGTAGTTTAGAAAACTGCCACATTGAAACCTACAATGTAACATCAACAAATGCACACAGTCATCAGCTATGGTACCTGACACTGTGGTCTTATGACTAGGGCCCACAGTTTTCCGCGGGCCGCAGAACTTGCCCTTTTTGATGGAATTTTGATATTGCCAGAGAATTTCACGGAATTTTGCAGAAGTTAAGAAATGACCAATGACTAGTACGATCGTCAGCTTGAGAATGTAAATACACTAACTATATCATGAAGAAAAATCAAACTGAACTGCCTAAAACTGTGTCCCTATTAATAATGACCATCGGAATACAGCACAATCGTAAATAAACATAATGAGCGTAATTAACAAATTGCACTTTTGAAAAAAAAGATCAATAATTTCCTTTGTATGTCCTTATTACCCGATGGGTACCGGTCAGGTACACAGGTAACGAATTACCTGATAATGGCAACCCTAATCATGACAAAAACAAATGAATAAGTTCCATACGATGGACTCGAGTAGAGCCTCACAAGCATGGACAACGTCAGCAGCACAGAGCTTGTTTCGGTAGCCGTACTGAGCATGAAATGACGGCAGGAACAACTCCAACTCACTCAGCCTGTTTAACAGCAACACACGCAAGAACCACATCAAATCAGTATAAGAAAACAATAGTCAAATGCATGTGACAATTGTATATGGAAACAGTTTCCACATAAAGTGTAATTAAACACACAAAGACAGAGTAATTTAATGCAAAGATCGAATTATCTAGCACAAACTACACAACTTGCCACCAAACGACCATTCAGTTTCCCACCTCACCCAACATTTGTTTCTGCACTACCTGGGGAAAAACACAACCAGCGAAATATCACTTTTTTATCCGATGTGATATGATTGCTTGATTAACATAACGCGTAAAAAACACATTTAGTTCACATTTCTGACACTTTGGCTGACATTTCATCCAGTTGTCCATTTTTCAACTAACTGTAGTAAAATTGCTTGAAGTGGTCGCCCACTATGCAAACACAGGCAAGGAAACACTTTCTCCATTCACTTGACAGCAGTATCAATAATGTTCTGCTCCAGGCCAATGTCTGGAAATGTTTTGTCAGGTTTTCTGTTTATTTCAACACATATTTCACTTGATCTGTTTTCCCTAGGTAGTGCAGAAGCATACATTGGGTGAGGTGGGAAACAGAATGGTCATTTTATGGCAAGTTGTGTCAGGAATATTCGTACCAAAAATTGTCCAAATTTGATAATTTTGGTTTTCAAGTTACAGTCGAAAATGTTGGGGATGCTTTTTTGCGACACAGCGTAGAGGACCCACGAGTATTACACAGACATTTTTACTATATGATAAATAAAGCAATGAGAGATAAAAGCAAAAATCACCCTGGACATGAAGAGCACTCCCCGAAATTACACAACAGCACATGTGAATAAGAACCCCATTATGTATTGCAAACTTGAACAATTACAATCATATAAAGGATTTTTGCATAATCCAAGTGTACAGCTGGGCAACTCAATTGTACTGCAGCAAAAAACTGGCCTACATATGATAATGATGGCATTACAAAATCAAGTTAGAAAAAACAAAAAAACTCACCCAAACTTCTCGGCATATTTAGTGATCATTTCGCGGATGCTTTCTTTGTATGAAGAATCTATTGATGAAAATTTTTGCATGCACTGAACCAACGGCAACCTACACATGTATGCAAACATGTTTTGTGTTCACTCCAGTTTCTACAGCACGAAAAGTGTGCCAATGTTCCAACAAGCAGACATACCCACACCACCCAAGGCAAACACACTAAGCCTTCACATCATAGCTCACGTCACACTAAGGATAGAAAGCTGAGTTGACCTGAGCACATAATACTGACTAAAAAATGTTGAATTGTTCAATATATCGTGATATCTTTTATATATCACAATATTTTCGATATATCGCAATATTTTACGCCAGCAGTTTAGATTTTTTATTACTGCATTACCAAAATAACGGGAATAACGGAGAAAATGACAAACTAACCAAAACTAACTATAGTGCCGTAATTTAATGACTCTTGCTATAATCTACACCATGTGTGAAGTTCATTTTTAAGTTCACTAACACATTTTAGTATCTATGTAAAACAAACTGCCTTGCTGAACGTTCACATCTTGTTCTTGTGCTTGTATAAGATTTACATACTTATCATTTTAAAAATATCGATATCGCGATATTTTCAAAATATCGTATGGATATCGTATCGAAATTAAAATCCTGATATCGAATCATCACTAATACTGACTCTAATACTGATGTATTACTAATACTAATACTGACCCAATGCAAGTAACTTATGCTAATTACAGCATGCATTTAACGTCCAAATAAAACCTTACAAGCCATGCTATCAGTCTGACAAAAACTATCATTAAACATCCCACAGATGACAGTAGACTGGCTGAGCATACAGTAAAACTCACACAAAAATTGCAGTCCAGTTGACATCAAGTGCAGTCAGCATAACAAAGTCCTATGACCTATATATCGCATCCCGCTGAGATTAGAAGGCTGAGTTAGCCTAAGTACTCTATCATTATACCCAGCAACTGCACTTCTGTACATTTTCAAATGCAGCACACACTCTCTGTCTACTTTTAAACAGTGTACGCCCTACCTCTAATTCTACTAGCACATTTGAGGTTATTTGTACACTTATCATGCTATACAGATTACTTACTTACTTATTAATAGATACTAATCCCATGCACACCAGAAACTTGCAGAAAAGTCGCCATGCATTTGCCATCCAGACTCAGAACTTGTAAGTAGCGTAGTCAGCATGACACAGACTATCACTTCCCATCCCTTTATGGGATAGGAGGCTGAGTCGGCCTATAGATAGATTAGGCAGTACTAAAGCATTGTATACCAACCCCATCCATGCCAAGAACTCATGGAAAAGTTGCCATGCCATCTGTTTGACGTCCAAACACAAAACTTGCAAGCTGTGTGGTCAGCATGACAAAGACTATCACTTCCTTTCTTGTTGAGGATAAGAGGCTTGAGCTGGCCTAAGCATAGATAACTCGTACTTATGTGCATACTAACCCCATACATGCCAGGAACTCGCGAAGCAGTCGGCGTCCATTTGACGTCCAGACACAAAACTTGCAGGCCGTGTAGTCCGTGTGACACAGACTATCGTAGAGTGTCCAGTGTCGATAGAGAATCAGCTGCAACTCTTGACTGAACGATATACGCAGACAGTCCACCGAGACTGTAGCATCGGCATCGTCTGGCCTAACACCCACACACACGTCATTGGATGAATACAAAAACTAGAAAAGCAGTCAGAGACCGCAGACCTCCGCCAACACTATGTCATTCGCCAGGTGGCATTACCGTATGTGGCATATTGGCAGCGGGTTCCCTTATCTGCTAACACACAGGCATATTAACCGCGCATCTCGTGAGCACTAGCTCAAATTTACGGATCACCCCCAAAATTGAATCACTTGTAGTTTGTGCCATTCCCGACTTTCCCTCAAAATTTCAGAAAGATCCTTCCATAACTTTTTGAGTTATCTTGCTAGCACACAGACAGACAGACAAACAAAAACCGGCAAAAACATAACCTCCTTGGCGGAGGTAATTATACATTATATACAGAAGCAAGTGAGTGAAGTTGAACGCAAGCTTATATGTACCCTTCCAGAGACATTTGCAAACCCATTTTTATACAACGCTTTCGTTGTCAATTCAATATATTTTCTCTTAGATCCTGATCTTAGTCCCTCACCCTCACCCAGCGCATGTCAGATTTGATGGGTTTGCCATATGGCGTGCGGTAAGCCTACACAAATTTACTGAATTATAGCGAATCAATGCAGGAACAGCCCCCTAATGCACACAGTTAACATTCACGAAACTATCTACATTTTGCGTGCACACACACACATTAAAAAACAACCAAACCACAAAAATTCAAATATAATGCAAACACCAATACATTTAACCCAGCACAGAGCTGAATTTGACGGAAGATAATAAAAAAAGATAAAGATCGTCAATTTGTATAGCGCATCGTCGCATATACACGCCTCTAATGCGCTTTCGTCACTACTAGAGCTGCCGGCCGCCCAACCACTGCGTGCAGCCTGCAGACACAGGCTAGCGCAGCGGCCAGGCCAGGCAACCCCAGTCAACTGTACCAAGGTCCCCACCTTCAGTAACCCATATAATGAGTTACTACTCATTTAACCAACCCCGGATGGCAGGTTGAGTTGGCCTTGTTGGTTGACTGATAGTAGACTCTTTACCCACAAAGTGGTCACACGGCCATCCATCAGTCAAGCGCAGGATAGAAGTTTGCTGGCCAGGACCGACGTTCTAACCACTATGCTATGCCACCAACTGATGATGGTACATTTCTGTTATCCTATGGATTGAACACATAGCTGGGAGTATGGCATACACATTTGTGACAAGGATTAACCTGTGATTAAGTCTGGAAACATGTGGCTGCAGGCTGCCGATGATGTCAATGTATTTGTCTCTGTCAATGCGTCGGCCAACATATTGGTCTGTCACTCCTATCACTGCCAGCCTACGCACCGTACAATGAACAACAGCAAAGAACATAATCTTTATTTACCAATGGCAGCAGAAGGTACAAATTATGACAAAATCAGACAAACAACAAGCTAGGAAAACTATGACAAGATAATGATGATCATGACAAATTTACGAAAAGTTATCTAACAAAATGAGAACAAACTAATACTGAAAAAATAGACTGACAGAAGAGACTAAAACTAAACATTAAGCTTTGCACTGATAAAACTGCTCTGTACGATACAGTAGCATTGCAGCAAAGGGCAGCCCCCTAAATTTTATCTTGTTGAAAAGTTATCTTCTTCTCCAAGAATTTGGGGCCAAAAAACCCAAATACGGAAAGATTTGGAAACAAAAATTGAAATTTTGTGCACCACTAATTTCACCTGTTCAAAAAGTGCAGCTGTCTATCACGCAACTGCAACTCGCCCCAGTTTTTAACCTGTGATGCCGCTGGTTTGACGACTACAACGCAATAGTATGGTGAAACATAATATCACAATAAACACAACTATCAAAAAATATTTATTTATTAATACAATGACTGATAAACACAATAGCACTTTTAAAAAGTCAGTACAAAACTGCATATTATATATTTGTTAAATTTCAAGATAGAAAACAGAAAACGCGAACCACAATAAATCATTGGTGTCTTTCGATAACTTCCACGCCATTTCGTACAGTAAAAAAGCAGCCTAGCACAGCAAGTCAAACACAAGACGTACATTTACTATTCTTAAGGTATGCTAGGAAAGTACAGTAAAACTACTAATTTACTAAATACTAAATGTATGGCTCTTCACGAATTATGGTTCATACTTCTCTACAGAATTCATTTTCCCTAACTTTCCAGAACAAAATGAATCATTTTCCCTGACTAATTTGTTCACGTAAAATACCATAGGTTGGCTTTCAATCGCTTGCAATGTTCAGCACTAGAAACAAAGGCGGCGGAAAAAATTCATAAGTGGAAGTACAAATAATCTGCGAGCAAAGCGAACAGAAAATTTTTTTGAACTGTTGTACACAGTCTGCATACACCAGTTCAATTTTTTTTCTGCATCTTTGTTAACTTTCACACCTTGGTACTTTAATTTTCCCTAACTTTCCCTGATCATGCAATAACTGACCTTGATCAATCAAAGTCATGGTTCAAATGCTTTTGATATAATAAGACCAGACCTCAATAACATATTGTAGCAATAATTAAAACCACAAAAAACACAGGAAATTTGAGCTAATGCTCACGGGATGCGCGAAAGCCTATAGCAGTTCCTGTTCACACACTGTCAGTCTATCTCCAGCCACTTCGTCGCGGTTCATTCTTGGAGTGTGCGCTGCAGCCAAAAACTGCAAAAGTCAATAAAAACCCCTTATTTCAGAAGTTTAGGGTCTTTCAAAGTCATCAATGTTGATACAACTGAAAAGCTCATCACTAGTGTTTGTTGTGATAAGTAACATGCCCATGCTTATCTGCAACCGTTTTCACGAAAAACTGGCCAACAATGGTAAAATAACGACTTTTAGGGGGTTACCGCTCTTTGATGCCCTCGTGCGCAGGTTTCCTGGAACCTAGAAAATCGAGACTTGGACTGTTGAAATCTGTGTTCAGTGCTGAAAATTTCATATGCAGCTTTTCTATGTCTATCTCAATTGCTTTTGGCGCAAATTGCTCTTGAAATGTGTCTCGCAGCCCAAAATCATCAAAAAATTCATAAATACCCAATATTTTAGCCTTCAAAGTCATCCAAGGTCATTGAATTCGGTGGTAATTGAGAGCCTGTGTACGACTTCCTATTAGTGATTAATAGTAACCTAGGCCCTATCTCGCACCGTTATTGACATACAGCGTCTTATTGGCTAAAAATTGCAAATTTTTCCCACCCCCCTCTCATTAGTGTCCTTGTCAAGGAAACCCCCTTTGAATTTATGGAAAAGCATTATGGTTCCCGAAACTCGAGTCTTCCAGGCAGCCGCTGGTGAAAATTTGGTGATCCTAGCTTGCACCGTTTTTGACTGATCCACCCGTGTGTCAGATGGACGGACAGAACTGTAATGGCCAGGACGAGCAAAAGCAGTAGCTGCTTTCGCGCGTAAAAAACACACAAACAGCTGATGCAAAAAATTTCACTAGAAATTAGATTATCATGGAAAATTTGCAGGTACTACCACTGCCTACAAATGTTTGATGTAGCCTGCCAACTTCTTTGTTATTTTACGTTTGTCTGAGTATCCAGAAGTAGTTACTGAAGCATAAAGCTGTACAGCATAGATGGCTTCCTATTACTATGCAAATGCCTTCAAAGCAGAAAAAAGCAGAAAAAAATATTTAAAATTACAAACTACATTACACTAATAAATTTGTAAATACAAGTTGCAATTAAACTTAAAAATAAATCTTCAAAGTACGTTTATAAAGACACAAAATACAACTTTAATTTTTTTTTTACCAAAAATGTAAAAAAATCGCAAAGTACACAAAAACCTGAGGTACACTAAAACATAACACAGAAAATTGACATTGAGAACTGACCGATGTTCCATAGCTGGAAAACTCTGAATATTCAAACAGAAGCTTCTTCCTGAACACACATATATCACATAAAAAAATAAGACGAAAAGTTTTCTCACAAACTAGCAACCTACAACCAAAAAAACAGACCCTCAATTTACTGCACATATTGCCAGATTTTGTCCCACACAATTTTTTAAATAAAATCACCAACAGCTGGTGTGTCCAACTGAACACTGACACAAACTTGAAGATTCAGTGAAGGGATGGGCATGTACTTAGACCACAGTCCAACTAAACTTTGGTTTAAGTCTTCAAAACGATTAAGTGGTAGAAAACCGGTAAATCTAACAGGAAATAAATCAACCAGTTACGCTTGGACTTGCTTATTTAATTGCGCTGCGCACACAAATGACGTAATTACATAACGTCTTACGTCATTGTGTATTCATTGTGGCATTTATTTCTGGTACCAGACTGCTTTAATTTACTAAACTATTTGTACGTATATAATAGTCGCCGTGTTTTCGCTCAGCTAAAGTCAAAAGTTGAAGTGAATTCAGGCTCAGCGAAAGTCGAGCCCTAAGGGCTAAAGCTATCTCTTCCATGCAAATTGAACCGACTTTAAACAGGTTAGTTCGGCTCAACTTTGGTCTAAGTAGGTAGGCTACTTAAGTAGGTACTTAGACCGAAGTTTAGACCAAAACTTCGGTCTAAGTAAAACTTCGGTCTAAGTACCTACTTGGACCAAACTTTTGAAATCACTTCACTTTTTGACTTAAGTAGGTACTTAGACCGAAGTTTAGGCTCAGCAAAAGTCTGAGTCAAAAAAAAGGAGTCGCCCAGTGACAGTGCAAAAACTAGCCTCTGTTCATTCCACAGCCTCAGCTCTCGTTTCCGCTCCAGAGCAGCCTCGTCAAATCTCCTTCTCTTCCGCATCGTTTCCACACCATCTTCTGCACTTCCTTCCAGTGAGTCCTCATCCTCCGACCTCTGTACCAACAAACATTCCCAGACTTAAAAATAATACTTCAAGATGGCAGCATCCACCATTTCAAAAAATTAAAAAAATTTTTTGCACTCAATAACTCGGCCATTAATAAATGTACTTGTACAGAAGTTGACACGGAAACTGATACTGACAACCAAAAGACAGTCATGGTGCCATATTTTATTTTCAACACCGTTCAAAAAGATGGCCACAACCATTTTTTCATGCAACAGCATGTATGTTATTACACACACAATATGCTAGTGTTGTTACGGTACCGAAACTGCGGTTTATTGGCAAAACCAAACTGAAACCACAGTTTTATGTCTCTCACTAGACGGTTTTGAAGCTTGGCAGCCGCGGTTCATCAGCTCACTTTGAACATCAGTAAATTACTTTGAACGTCCTACAAAACTGGCCAAGCAGTTGGCGCCTGCCAAGATTGAGCAGGAAGAAGTGGTCACAGCGAATTAATTAGCGTCGGTTGGCCGTCGGCAGGGCTAGCGGTGCGATGATGGCGGCGACGAGACGCTTAAGTAATCGCAGTGGCGGTGCTGTTGATAGCTGTATTCATGATGTTTTAATAAGGCCGCCTACGAGCATCTTTAGCATGTCAGCAGAAGTTACTGTAGTTTGCGAAAACCTGTAACTTAAGTCAAGTAAACAGTTGTCATCGGTTTAGCAAAACTGTGGACTATGGAGTAAGTTATTTTCTCAGTGTTCACTATGGGTGTGCGTTATCACTGGACGTCTGAAAGGGCTTCGGGGTTAGTCAGAAAACTGAACCATACCAAATCAAAACTGCGGTTTTTCTCCAAAACCAAACCAAAACCGACCGACCTCAGCCAGTGTGAAATCGTAACAACACTAGCATATGCTATCATAATTCTGCCAATATGCCCATCAGATAGGTGGAGTAGTCAAAAATTCAGCAAATTAAAATCACTATGGGCTGCCACAAGAACTCTTAAAAGTTTTTGTGACAAAATTTTGTGCTGCTGATCAAGGGGATTCCCCAAGAATGACGGCATCATGAGGAGTAGCCCCAAATTGTCATTACTTTACCACTATCAAATTGTCTACTGTGAAAACAGTTGCAAATAAGCACAAACATGTCACACTGCTGCTAATGGACTTTTCAGGCGTATGACCATGACCACGAACGACCTTTAGACCTTGAAATAGGGAGTTTTAATGAATTTTTGCAACTTTCAGCTGAAGTGCACTTTTCAAAAGCAAATTGCACCGAAATAGCTAGAGATAGACAAAAACAACCTGCATAAGAAATTTTCCTCACCAAATGCGATATTTGTTTGGTGACGCATATTAGATTTTGCATGTAGATCTGTTGTAGCTCTACCGTATTTCATTTCATTTCATTTCATTTTACTTTTTTGTACCGATTTTGCTATGTTATGTTCTGTTTTGCAATGGCGTTTGACCGTTGTTTAATAAAAGATTACTTACTTACTTAATGTGGATTTCAACTGTCTTAAGTTTCGACCCCCTAACTTCAAGGAGGCCTTCGTACAGGGACATTAAACTTGGGGACCCCCTTAAAAACGTGTTACTATTACTGCATGCTATACACTGTACACTGATTCGTAAGGTGATGGTGCTGTCGAATGCATCAGTGAGCTCAAATTACTTGTTAATTATACAAAAAATGCAATTCGAGATATTCAAATTCAGCATTCATAAACTGTGTTAAAATCTCACGTTCCCAGCCTCTGCTCCCCAAAATGCCCTCAGAAGTCACATTATTCAGAAATTCGTTCGAACAAAAGTTAGAGTAAAAACTTCCTCCACCTCTTCTTGCTGTTCATCTTCGTCATCACGAAAGACGTCCTCATACGCCGGAACATTTTCACAATCGTCTTCCCTCATCAGCATCTTGACCTGGACCTGATTGTAGATGTTGTACACATCCACCGGCCGATGACTAACACAAACGTGTTCTATCAGTTCAAACACCCACGGATGTAGGAAATGCTCATTTACTGTATAAGTACTGGCAGGTGATGTGGGAGTGTGAACAGAGATAATCTCTGCAATTATTTGCATCATTAAATAATTACAATCACATTTTTATAGTGCCATTAAATCATGATTTCTGAGGCGCAAGTGATAATATGGAGCAAAATAATCTTGACAATTATTTGTACTGTAAAATACAGTAAACAAAAATTATAATGGAAATGGTGCTAATTATCAAATATTGTACAGATAAAGAAAACATAAGTGATGCAAGAAGGGAACTTGAAGAGTGCAAACCTATACCAAAGGCATCAAAGCTATCATGTCAGTTTTTCCATCGCATTCAACATGTGTGGTAGCACAATATTTCGCTTGGTCTAAATCCACCTCTAACTTTATACGTAATGCTGCTAACAAAAAAGACAGACAAATGAGTAAGTAAATAACCAGATGAATAAATAAATAATCAAATGCCATGTATCGCACAAGTCAGCAAAGCACCTGTCACAAATGAAAAAGACGACATTTTCTCTGGGCTGCAGAAGTTCAATCACGTCTATGTTAGCGCCACAGTTGACTAAAATGATGAACTGAATCTGTGCAGAAGACATGAATAAAGTAAACATTTTATACACACTGGGTGGCATGATAATCACTACAACTATTATAAGTTAATCAAATAAAGAGATGATGACAAAAAAGAGAAACATGCTTGATGTTTGCTAGATGAAGGGCCGCTATAGCTAAAGCCCACTACTTTGTAATCTAGCCATAGTGGGCAGAGGAAAAAATACTTCACGTAAAACTACCGGTAACTAAAATAATGAAATTAACTTTTCAACTGTGTGCAGCAGTGTAACAAGGAAAACACAATATTTTGGATGTAGGGTTAAGGTAGGGATAGCTGGATAAGGTTAGGTTTAGCAAAAGCGGGCATTGGCTCCAGTGAAACTCTGCTGCAGCAGACAGGTCAAGTAATCAAAGTGTCACAAAATGTTCAAACATTAGGCAGAACACACTAAAAATTCAAAAATGCATGACTAATCTAAAATAACATCAAAAACTCTGAGTATTAATTTTATACTCAAAGTTTTTGACGTTATTTTAGAGCGGTCATGTATTTTTGAATTACTATAAATCTAAGAGTTCGAAAAATCTGCTATTCGTGGGAACAGACTCTTCGTGACCATAACTCATCGAGAGAAAACAACTGACTGAATATCAAATGTTAATCCACAAAAATCACCAAACAATATCCGAACTAGCGGTACTTACTCCTTCCGAATTCTCCTGAAAACTTTTCTCAAGGCTCTGTTTGCCGGACACAGCAACGATAGTATAAAGAATGTGATCACATCGAAACAAATACTGCACAGATATCAACAACAACAACAACAGCTTAACAGCTGTGCTGTGAAAATGGGAAAACATGCAGTCATGCAGCCAATATACAAGCTAAACTAATAGCTAGAGCTAAACAAAAGCTCAATTTCGACATATGCATGTGATAACAATTTGGCTTTTTTCAGTACTGCACCAGTGCAAAAATACGCTCATGAGTCACGACTCAATGACTCATATTTTTAACATTCAGCTGGCCAACCATGCAGCGTTACTCAAGGTTAGACAAAACTAGAAAGAAAAAAGGGCAGTTCTACAGATACCGATATTATATTGCCATATTTGGCCCAAATTTAAGATTGTCAGAAAATTTTCCTCTCGTCGGAAATGTTGTTACGGAAATAACTGATCAATCATTGGAATAATATAGATGCAAGCAATTCAGCTAGATTACAATTTGCAAAAGACTGGACATTTTCATGCAAAATAGATTTATAAAAGTGTTCATAAATTCCCACTTGCTTCCCTCTAATTCTGTTGGGCTCCACACAGACAGCTTCATGTTGAATCGTGCATTGAAATTACCAACTTTGAAGAAATTCGGGAGGCAAAACTTTGCAAAACTCGACACGGTGGTAACCGCTTGCCCCCTACAGCACTTTTCTAACCCCTAAAGTGACCGTTTAAAGCTAATGTAAGATAACTTTTGCTGGCCACCTGTCCAACACCCAAACCACAATATCAAAGCACTGTCAAACTAACAGTAATGATAGTGGGAAAAACACACAATATAGATTACCAGTATACAATAAATAAGTAACATGTATGTAGCTACGAACCTGCAGGATTTTACAAGCACACAATGCATCGACGTCAGTTGCAACAAGCACAAGCACTCGCTGCAAATGCAAACAAATATTTTTACACCGATTAGACATTTTACCTAGAAATATTTGCAATGCAGAACGAAACTGCGAGTAAAACCAAAAGGGTTCATTTTGATCATTAATCAACCGTTCACTGTGCTTAAAAATTTGATTCTGATAACCCATGATGGTTTACAGATGGTTCCACCGCCAGTCGACTGTGCCAGCAAAATGTTGAATCCAAAATAGGTACGAAGTGTCTTTGACTTTTTAAGCGAGTCCAAAGTGTCCTTCAATCTTGAAGCAATGACGCAACTCAACTTCATTCAAGTGCAAGATGTAAAGCAGGTAAGGGTATCAGATTGCTGTTGCAGACTCAAGGCACTTCCGGTGCTGACTGAAATTGTATCTAGACCCTGGGAATGTCTCCTGTAAAGAATTCAACAATACTTAGAAACTTATGTTTACGCGTTTAACTGAGTAATTCTTCATAAAGGACATCACATAAATTTAATAATTATAGGGCTAAATATTCTGCTGACTGCAGCCGAACTGGCTCTACATCTCCGCGACGGCTGGGTCCATAGCATTACCTGATGCTGCACGATATCGTAAAATTCTTTCTTAAAATCACGAACAAACACCATTTTCCTTGTGCTTGATAACAAATTTACCAAATGACAAATCCGTGCAACGAAATGACGATTAAAATTATCCGATTACTCTGGTGTTGTTTATTTACATCTGAAACACGGCGCCATTTTTTATGCGGTAATACTAGTTATCGGCAGTGACCGACGAAAATAGCATTTGCAAGTTGCAACTTGCAAGCACAACTTCCACTTCTGAGTGCTGATTCTGCCGGAATTAAATCCCTCAGTCACTTCGACCTTTAAGATCATCCAAGGTCAATGATTTGCATGTCATGTGAAAACCAATATGCGACTTTCCCATCAATAGTAACCTTCGCCGTTTTCGAGATAGCCTACGACCACTGGCCAGTTTTCTGTTGAAAAACGGGCCTGAGAGGGGTGTCCTTTCCCACCAGGGGAAGGTCTGAAAATTGTTTTCAACTTTTTGTACTAAAATGAAGCGTTTCGGTGCACTTTTGCACCATTTTGAGTAAGCCTAACAGATTATCTGTGATTAAGATCCCTGTAGAGGAAGCACGTGCCTCCAGTACCCCCGCCCCCTATGGCTACGTCAGTGTTTGTGACGACTTGAGACGACTTGATTAGAATACAATAAAAGAAAACGCACTAACGAAAATGTGGCTTTTAGCCTATTAACCAAAATTACAAATTTGTACAAGAGTTCGTCTTAAAAGTGAAAACTTCACTAAGTTCTGACATTACAATTTGCGCAGTTTTCGAGAAACAGTGTACAAGTATAATTATTATTCTAAGCACGCAGATAAGGTTCAAACGACGAAACTGCAGTGGAGCAATGATAGTCTAAAGTTCGTTTATTGCGGGCCGGCAATTTGTCGGTGAGCGGACCGCCAAGTCGTTAGTTCCGCCGGTGGCGTCCCAAGACGCCCGGCAGCGCCTGCAAGAACCCGGCAGCTTGCGATCCCACGGGCGGGTCTCGGCCAGGCGAGACCGGGGCGACCGCTTGTCTTTCCGGTACCGCCAAGGGTATAGCCCTGAAAAAACTGGGGACGACGCCAGGAACTATGTAGCTTAACGTACGGCGAAATTTTGCCCGAGTCAGCGGCGTCGTCCACGCAAGAAAATGGAGGAGAATTGCCCTTAGATATCAGCCTGTCAAAAACTCTTTTTTTAAAAAATTAACAGAGGGAAGCCTGGGATAAGTTAAAGTTTTAAAAATTGTCAATTGGTGCATAGGCCTAGGCTTTGATGTTTTAAAAGACAAACTGCCAAACTAACTTGTGCAGCATGACAGGTTGACCCCCCCCCCTATAAATACGCCACTGAGCGAGGGCAACGTCCTCCCTCTTCCCATCAGTACGCCCGTTGGTACGGACACCGGGACTGGGTGTGTCATCATGCATGTCACCACTCAGGACGTGACGACGGTTTGCTATTTCCCCGAGGAGGCACCTATCTTTTATCCGCACTGTCCACAACAATTGCCTGCTTGAGTTCAGTATATAGGCCTATGCACGCCGTCTTTCCGTCTGTCTCCAGCCGACACTGCGACCGGCCTTGTGGGGCGATAAACTCGGCAACTTAATGGTAAGAGTTCGGCGAGACATCTCGCTAATAGACCTATATACTGCTCTCTCCAGTAGTTAAGTTTAGAAGACTGCTTACTGAGTGATGCAAGGGCTGCCTCAACTCAACCAAAGCACAGTTACAGTTCACGGAAGTGAAAAATGTGCAGAGCCGAAGGTTCCCCACTGTAATATATAAGTTCTGTAGGCCAAATCAGAATGCACTAAATCAGTGGCAGATGCAGAATTTTGGAATAAAAATGGCGAAAGGGTAAAGGGTAGGGTCTGGGAAAAGGCTGTGCGCTCTTGCCATTTTTCAGTTTGACGCAAAAATAATGCATTTTTGCAAAACTTTCACTTGTTTTAAGATGCATCCAATCAATAGGGGGCGTCGCCCCCTCCCCTTGAATCCGCCACTGCACTAAGTCACATTGTTAGGTTAAAATATTTTTCGACGCCAATACCCCCCGACCACCATCTCTAAGGATGCTCTGAGATAACAACAAATAGAAAAAGAGAAAAGGAAAATAAAAGGGGCAAAGCAGAAGGAGAGATCATGAAAGTCCCCTCTACGAAATACCAAAAACGTCGTTGCTGCTAATTAGACTACATGCAGAAATACAATTCTTCTTGTGAGATGCAAAGCAATATAGATTAATACAATACAATCAAGAATTTGCGCTTAAAACTGATAGACAAACTAGCTGCTGTAGGCCTATGTAACATGGTTTCCGGGTATGACCAGACGGCAAAACCATCACTCTGCTACAAAATTCACCCACAGCATTTTGATCTTGCGTTTTACACTCGCATTTCCCATTCTCGTTTTTGTTCTCAATTTTCGGATGAACAGGTAGTGGATAACGCAGATGTTACAGCGCATTACAAAATGTCTGTGCTTTCGTGCTATTGATTTATTGTGTATGCACACTGTGTCTCAAAAAAACATCCCCGACTTTTTTGACTGTAACTTGAAAACCAATTATCAGATTTCGATAATATTTGGTACGAATATTTCTGACACAACTTGCCATCAAAAGACCGTTTAGTTTCCCACCTCACCCAATGCATGCTTTTGCACTAGGCCTACCTAAGGAAATCTGATCAAGCGAAATATGTGTTGAAATAAACGGAAAACCTAGAAAACATACCTGACATTATCGACCGTAACTTGAAGAAAGATTAGCAGATTTTAATAATTTTTGGCAGAAATATTTCTGACACAACTGGCTGTTAAATAAGTGTTTTAGTTTTCACCCCACCTAACGTCTGCTTTTGCACTACCTGGGGAAATCAGACCAAGCATAATACGTGTTAAAATAAATGAAAAAACGTCGATAAATTCCATCTATCCTAATCTGTGGCCCCAATAGCTGGTCTATTACAAATTTTGACTGTCGGGCAGCAGTATGTTTAGCAGATAAAGTTTAGGAATGTTTGTGAAGTCAAGAAGCGATTGGTACAGCCTGGATTAGTCTGGAGCAGAACATTATCGATACTGCTGTCAATGAATGGAGAAAACGTCTCCTTGCCTGTGTTCGCTTAGTGGGTCAACACTTCAAACAATTTTACTGCAGGCAGTTTTAAAAAAAGACAGCTGGATAAAATTTCAGCCAGAGTGTCAGAAATGTGAACAAAATGTGTTTTTACGCGTTATGTTAATTAAGCAATCATATTGCATTGGATAAAAAAAGTTATATTTCGCTGGTTGTGTTTTTCCCGGGTAGTGATCGAAGAAACAAACGTTAGGTAAGGTGAGAAACTAAATGGTCATTTGATGGCAAGTTGTATCAGGAATATTCGTACCAAAAATTATCAAAATCTGATAACTGATTTTCAAGTTACAGTCGAAAATGTCGGGAATGTTTTTTGTGACAGTGTATGTCGTGTGTTATAGAAATCAGTCCTAAAAACTCATGACGGTGGCGGGATATTTATTTTGACTTACGACTCAGCAGATAAAGCCGCGTCGTGCGTACGTGTCAGGCGATCCATCTCTCTCTGCTGATAGTGTATGTTAAGGCGCGTACATAGCGACATAACTGAACTGAACTGACATGTGGTTTAGTTTTTGACGAGCAGACCAATTGGCAGACAGTAATGAACTACAGTAGGCTTAAGCACCGTCTAACGGCGTCGGTGCTTATGTGACTGTGCTCACGTACGCGTCAACTAATGACCAGTGGCGGTTCTAGCCCGCCATATCTGGGGGGCACGGCCCCATGGCGAGCGCGGTAGCGCGAGCCTATAACGGGGGTCTGGGGGCAGAGCCCCTAGTCAGGAGGCCAGGGGGCAAAGCCTCCCTGAAGCTGAAGCACTTTTGGTTTTCAGACATTCAATGGAAGCCGCAAATTTGCCCACTTTTCTGAAATTTGGAAACGCAAATAAATAAGATATTTGTGGTATCTTTGCAAAAAATTATGGGTGGCCACAAAACTGGGGGCCTGGAGCAAAACTGGGGGGCCTGTGCCCCCCTCCCCCGGCCCCGGCCTAAAACCGCCATTGCTAATGACCAATAGACTCGCCCTGCTTACAAATTGGTTAGTTCGTCAAAAACTAAACAGTGCCAGTTTAGTTCAGTTCACTTACGTCGCTCTGTACGCGCCTTCAGTAGTATACGTGGCGTCGTCGTCAGGCGTCGCCACCGTCCGTCGCCAAGCTAGCACCATCGCTCTGTGTTATCGTGACGCCGCATCAATGACAAATGGTACATTTCTATTTGCCGCTGCCGCTCATTTCTTCTCTCTAGGAGGTGCTCTGCCCTGTGCCCTATAGGTGGCCGCGAAATCAACTACCGCGCATACTGTCCTGACCTCACAGATCCTCACGGGTCAGTTTTTGAGCTCGCTATAGCCCAAATTCCATTACGCCGACTTTGCAACAAAGTGATGTTGTCGCAGACTTTTCCCGTGTCTTGTCACGGACGGTAGACTAAATTCAGTTAAAGCGACACAAACAGGTTTGTCGCGGATTTGTCACAGACTTTGTCGCAATCATCTCGAAATGTCGAGATTGTTTGTGTCTGCGATTTTCAGCGACTTCCTCGCGGGAAAGTTTCGGTTAAAGTCGGCGTAATGGAATTTGGACTTATGCACGCCTACACTCGACTCTCGACTTTTAGATACTTCGCATCGTATCCGGTGTGATGCTCATAAATATGGCACAAATTGGGAGAAAAGGACAGATTCTGGATTTGGCCGTTTTCGGGCAACGTTGTAAAACCAAAACCTAAAATTTGAAGACCACGCGCACACATGAACTTCTTATACGAAATTAGAACATCCACTTGTGCATAACAAGTTTCGCTGATCGTAAAGCCGTGCTGGAAAAATTATCTCGCGTTTACACGATGAAGCAAACATGAAGCAAACGTATTCAAAATACACGTGCACGTGTGCTCTAACTTTGCATCGTGTTTGCTTCATCGTGTAAACACATCTGTTAGACCACTTGAAGACATTCGTCGAAGATTTATAAACGCACTACGTTTTCTGCGGGTCGTGCCGTAAAGAGGCTAATAGACTAATCAAGTGAGACATTATTCCAGAGCTGACAGAGCGGTGGTTTGCAGGCAAATTGGCGTTCTCGTGGGCAGGCGAGGCGGTGTGTGACGAATCGTCCAGCTGTCGTAGGACTAGAAGAGACAATCGCGGGTCGGTCGTCGGTCGGTCGTTTAAAGCGCCGCGCCGCGCGGCTCCGATTACATCAACTTAGCGGCCACACACCGATCACTTGCCCGAGAAGTGGCCGGCGCCGCGATTGTGGAACGATTCGTGCAGTCCGTTTGATGCCGGCATTAAAACGATTCGTTCACTGGGAAAAAGGACAGGAAAGTGGATGCCACGAGTGCTGTTTTGTTGGTTAAAAATCGCCCACTACACGTACAGTTGCCTAGTCTTCGCTGTTCTATAGCAGGCACTTTTGGCTACAAAGTCATTGAAGCACTTAGCGTAATCTCAACCAGAACCGACGCTATGGTCGATTATCTGACGGTGGGGTCTGCAAGCTGCAGAGAAGGTTGTGGGGCGTGCATGACGTGTCCAAGGAAACAAAGGTTGTCGTGTACCAGGCCGTAGTGTTGACTACACTGCCCTATGGTTGTGAGACTTGGACACTCTACCGACGATCTATCCGCAGGCTCGATCAGTTCCATCTGCGTTGCCTACGTAAGATAGCTGGTATAAAATGGCAAGACAAGGTCACTAATACAGACGTACTGCAGATCTGCGGCATCACGGGTATTAAGGCATTCCTACTCCAAGCGCAGCTACGTTGTGTCGGTCATGTTATGCGCATGCCAGACGATCGCATCCCGAAGCACGTATTTTGTGGACAACTTGCGGTTGGTACCCGTCCACAGTGTGGCCTTGTCAGGCGTTATAAAGATTCCCTCAAGGAAAACATGAAAAAGTGCGAGATGCAGCCATCCACTCTCAGCATCGACTCACAAGACCGCTCGAACTGGAGGTCATACTGCCAGGAAGCAGT
>Ga0056128_1001381_pt1 | contig 26905 bp, 17 predicted proteins | sample WorMetLIZISLAND2_FD_71113 | JGI IMG/M metagenome (GOLD analysis project Ga0056128, IMG submission 71113) | Marine gutless worms symbiont microbial communities from Max Planck institute for Marine Microbiology, Germany - Olavius geniculatus... ... | reverse complement strand
GTTCTATCTTCGACGATTTTGTCGGCCGACTTTTTGTATATCGGACAACAAATTTTGTTTATGTTGCCATGGTGATTGTTTACAACGGAAGATGAATATTTATTTTAGTTATTTATTGTGTTTATTATTTATTTTCGTTTACTAGATGCAAGTATTATTTTGCGATCTGCATTCGGCTGTTGTGCTAGCTGATATTGTACGAAGTAGCAGACGAAAATATCAGCCGTGTGTCATGGTTCACCGATTTTGTTGGCCGATTTTGTCGGGCAACTAAACCACGCCTACAAAAGTCAGCCAACTTTATCGTTCGTCTGACATCCCCTTAAAGTCTGAGCCCATCTCGTAGTTAACCGACTTCTAGCCAATTTTTGGCAAAAATTCTACAAATTTTGTTGCCATGGCAATAAGAGTCAACCGTGGTAGACTTACTAAGGCCGTAATCGATTTAGAAAAACCGAAACAAGTTTCGGTTTTGGGTTTTGCTGTATAAATCGATTGCACCAAACCGTTTCCGTAGAACGGTAGGATTGTAAACAAACAACATGGCGAGCGTCATGGTTCCCATGGCCATCGAATTTTTTTGCTACTGAAAAAATAAATTCATCTTACTGTTGAAGCTTTATTCCTGTACGTAATAACAATTCAACTACAAGTAAACAAAGCAGCAACAAGCAAACGGCTTCCGGTTTCGCCAGCGAAACCTGCTCCAGAGTTGGTTTCAAAAATTAACCCCGGTTTTGCGAAACCGGCTTAATCGATTGCAGAAAACTCTACCCTGAAAGGAAACAGGTTTCGGTTTTTGCTAAATTGATTACGCTCAAAAATTATTTATTTGCTCCACCCTCAAAACCCCTTGTAAGATGCAAGAATCTTGGAGATACCTCGTACATAATGTCGAGTTATAGCCCATTTTGTCCCAAATTTTGATCCCATTGCAATGAGGGTCAGTCGGGGAAAAATTCGATTGGCAGCATTCAATGGCCCATCCCCGAAAATCCCCCTGTAGGTGCAAAAATTTCACAGATACCTCTTACACAGACCGAGTTATAGCCAATTTTGTCCCAAATTTCGTTGGCATGGCAATGGGGGTCAGTCGGGAAATATGCAATTGGCAGCATTTAATGGCCCATCCCCGAAAACCCCGCTATAGACGCAAAAATCTCACAGATATCTCCTACATAAGCCGAGTTATAGCCCATTTTGTCCCAAATTTCATTGCCATGGCAACCAGGGAGGGTTGAAAATTGAATAACACCATTAGATTGGCCATCTCTGAAAACCATACCACAGAACCAAAAATTACGACTCTATCTTATACACAGCCAAAGTTATGATGGTTTAAATAATTGTTAATTTTCCCCACAGGCGCCATTGTAATTTTTTGATTTTTGTGAATAAATATGTTAAATATTAAATTTTAATTTTCTAACCCCACAAAGGCACTGCCTTGTGCAGAACCGCGTCGTTTGACGTATTAAGCATAAAAATCCCTTAAGGGGTCTGACCTGTGGGTGCATTGAAGAAAAAATTTTTTTGCATATATTTCACCCATTTGCTGAGAAGCCCCCTTGGAGAAATTTGCATAAAATTTTGCATGAAGGGTCCCCTCCCCAACGTAATCAACCTTGCCAAATTTTATCTCAATCGGGTTAGGGGTTTTGATTCTGTGGGGTCAAATTTTTGGATTCCCCATAAGAAAGAGAAGTCGCCGTTAACACAGGGCTTGAACTACCGTTCAGCCTGTGAAAGAAATAGAAAAAATGCAGAAAACATCACTTAAACATGAATGACTTCTATATAACACATGTGCATAGTTTAAAAAACAAATCCATGATTTTGTTACACGACCTAAAATACTGAGTTGCAAAAAAAAGAACATGAGAATTACGAATAATGGTATCCTTCAGCCTAGGTACAGTACCAACAGATTGACATACAATCTGCATATGAATTAGCACAACAAAGACTGCCAGAGTTCTGTATAAGTGCTGCAGCCAAATTACAGTGATCTGGTTGCTACAAGAAAACACCAAGTAACCAAACGTCACTACTTGGGAAATTCTTCTCAGATCTGTACATATTACAGACAAATTACGGTCGTAAGAAATACTTAACTAATTGTTATCCTGGGTAAACAGTGCTGCTACTACTCTGCTCAGCAGGCTGAGCCCAATATTCAAGATATTACTGCAATTGACTGATAAAATTTTAACGGCAAATAAACTGAAATTTATATTGCGTATGAAATAACATGCAGAAACACAAAGCTGAAAACTAAGGATACAAATGGAACGTTGGAACTACAGTGGAGGAAATGTGTTACTGCTATAGGACAAGAAGCTAGCCAATGACATAGCAGCATTAGCAGGCCAACTCGTGTTTGTAGTTTAGCACCCTGTCAACAGATAAACACAGCATGAATTACCATTAGCAGTAAAGAGTTTATCAACACATAATACCCTTAAATAATTACAGTTGTGGCTCAGTGGTTGAGATTAGATTCATGATCAAGAATTTGATTCCCAAGTAACAAATCTGGGCAAGTTGTTCAAGCCACCAAGCAGTATAATTTAGTATGGTATTTAACCACATGGCAGTGATGCTCTGTGGCTGGGAAGGTAACTGTAAGTCTGGCATCATACTGGTCACTTAAAGCACTCAAAGCACTGCTGGACACCTTTTTGGGTTCAAGGCCACATACTGTGATCTAAAATTAATTCAATCATCATTAATGGCGAAAAGCAGCACACATATGTTGTATATTGTATTGTGCTCAGTGGTGTGGTCTTATCCACAACTGGAGGTATGTGTCACTTAGAACAAGTCCAAAAAGCAAGTACATAAAACAGATGGTAAATAAACTGTATATTGCAAGACACAATTATTTTAATTATTTATTTATTTTATACTCACTTCAAAAGCTACCGCATTACAGTGCTTTACAAATACATCTGCATCTATTTATTTATTTTGTTATTTCATACTTATTTACTAATGTGGAAGATGCAGGCCGTCACAGACCAAAAAAGTGCATTAATGATGTAAAGTATTTCATACTGCCATAATCGTTAATAAATAATAATGATAAATCTGCACTTAAGTGGTACCTGTGTGAGAATGTTAGTACACTGCTGAAGCAGTGAAACCGGTGGATGACCGAGGCTAGTGGCAAGCTGAACACGCAGCAGTTGTTCTTTCTGCGTCGAGTTGTCAACCATTGCATGAAGCAGTGCAACGGCTGCAAACCACGTCGACAGACCGTCGGAACTAAAGAGACCCGAGCACAGCAACTGACCAGCAGACACTGAGTTGGCTGATGTTGATAAACACACACAGCATTTATACCAATTAAACAGAATACTTGAAATAGCAGCAACAAGTTGCAGTTGAGATAGACAATGAGAAGAAATGATGACGGCATCGGCAAACAGGTACTACAGTGGAAACTGCAAAAACAAGACAGAAATGTAACACCTGCGGAAGAGAACTAGAAAAGAATAATGTTTCATATTTTCATATTCCTGACAAATGTTCATATCTAAAAACTAGTTTCTCATTCTTTTAGTCAACAGTAACCACCAGATTTGTGAACCGAATCTTGACAGATCACTGACAGAGATGTGTGGACTGTGAACGCATCTGTTCACGAACGCACATCCGCAATATTATTTGCGAATGCAAACTGATGCGGATCCTGTTGCATGGCGAGTGTATTTTTCTAATACTTGCTAGTGGACTTTGGAAAGCATGTTTAATTTCTGTCTTGTTATGCAAAATGCACTGCTAAGCCCATTATTGCCGTTATTTTGTCAGACTGTAATTAATAAGTCTACGTACTAAAGACTAGGCCTATTCAGTGCGAACGCGGACTGACAGTAGATCCAATATTTCTCTACTGTTGTGAACGTAGACCCTTGGAAAAAATCTGTGGACTGAAACGAACTCAAAATTTTGGGATCCACTCATCTCTGATTTTCGATCACAGATGCCTTTGGCAGTGTGTGGACAGTCCGATCTTTGATGCGCATACACGCCCGCAGATGTCGCACGGAAAGTCTGTTGTTGGGGGTCTATCTGGATTTTCAGGAGTCAGGGGTCAATTGCCAATTTGCCAATAACAGCAGTAATTGAGTGAGTGAGTGAGTAGGGTTTAACATGCCACCCGACACAGCATAGGTCATTTCGGGGACGGCCTTTCCAGGCGGAATGCACACAAACACATAATAATGGAACAGTAAGTTTAACCTTTACAGAAACACAAAACACAAGATACAAAAACAAGCTAAACCTAAAATTGTAAGAACTCCATTATACGCGTGCAAATGTAATTAACATAATGGTAGTTCTGATAATCTTCCCTGTTATCCTCTAGACAGACATCAATGTGATAATGCTGTCTATTGCAGCAGTAATTGGACAATGTTGATCACGTGCAGTGCAAACACTCAGTAAACACTCAGCACAGGTGTAACTAGAAAAGCAGTCGTAGCCCGCACACCTCTGCCAAGGGCTTGTCAGATTGTAATGTAGATTTCACCTACGCATTTCAAACTATAGTTGCATTTTCCACAGTGACCTAGTTCTACGTGACCTAAAAAACTGTGATTGGATACACTGCCGCTTTGCCAGCAGTTCCCATATGCCCCCTTTATGCAATGGTAACGAAAACTTCAAAGTGATCCAGAATGCAGGATTCCTTCCGGATTGCCCGGAAAATTGAATCACCTGTAGCTTATGCCATGCCCGACATACCCTCAAAATTTCAGAAAGATCCGTCCATAACTTTTTGAGTTATGTTGCTAACACACACACACACACACACACACAGACAGACAAACAAAAACCGGCAAAAACATAACCTCCTTGGCGGAGGTAAATATCATGAATATTAATGAGTTAGGTTGACTGATAGGTTAAAAGTCAGAAACTAACCATTAGTGCATTTACTAGTCCAATGAGTCTAAAAAGTAACAAGTTACAGACAGATCTATAGTAGAATGCAGCAGGTAACAAATGCATGCCTTCAGTGGAGGACGGCAGCAATGTCTGGATGATTTGCGATTGTCCGAGGTCGTTCTTGTAGAGGAATGAGACGAAACAGTAGAGCACGGAGCAGCGGAGAATGAACGGCTGTTTGTCATTCACCATCGACATTAGTAGTACCACAATCGCTGGCCTGCCGAACAGTAACAATGGCATAATGACTTACATCAATACAATTTGCATGATATTCCGTAAATAACATTCTCTCATTGTTGTTGTTGTTGTAGTAGTAGCCTGCCCTCCAAGACCCGTGGGCCTCGACTAGTCCACAGCTAAAAATCCAATAACGAAAAGGAGGGGGAAGAGTGTCACAGACTTTGCAGCCACATGCCAGTCAAATTTCTTCATTCATCTCTTGAAAGCTACATCTTGAGAAGTTGGGATACATTCTCTCGTGAACAATTTCAGCAGCAGTATGCACACTAGTCGAAGTCTAAATGATCAGAAAGATGACTGCCAGGTTTCCGGTTCTAACTGGGGTGTGCAGTCTATGTCACCCACAAGACTCAAACTGTTGGGTGCATCATCCATCTCCAGAAAGTTCCAGAAAGTACCAGATACTAAGCAGTCATGGCAGAAACAGCAAAGACAACAATTACCCCTGTAACCCCTTGCTCACATGACTACATTGCCAGTTGGGTCACATCACCCCAACCAAACAATTACTTATCCCTCAGAAAGAGTGTTATTAAGTTCAGTCATAGACCTCTTAAAATAAGGACTGATGGCATCTATACTCAGGTCCACGAACTTGGGTCCATCGATATTTTTAGTTTCTTACTATAACTTTGTCAAACATGATCCGTTTGCTACAAAATTTTGTACACATAGTGTCACAGACAACGTGAACAAATGCTACAAATTTGGCTTCTGTGTGATTTCTACTTTTTTTGTGTGTGCATATATTGTGGCTGAACTGTACGACATTTTTTGAAAGTTTTTTACTATAACTTTGTCAAACGTGGTCCATTTGCTACAAAATTTTGTACACATAGTGCCATAGACAACCTGAACAAATGCTGCAAATTTGGTTACTGTATGATCTCTACTTTCTTGTGAGTGCATATATTGTGGCTAAACCATATATACTGACATATGGTTTAGCCACAATATATGCACACACGAAAAAAGTAGAAATCGTAAAGTAACCAAATTTGCAGTATTTGTTCATGTTGTCTGTGGCAGTGAGTGTACAAAATTTTGTAGCAAACGGACCACGTTTGACAAAGTTATAGTAAAAAACTAAAAATTCCGATGGACCCAAGTTCGCGGACTCGAGCATGAGCTCTATGAGGTCAGTGAATAATCCACAGATGCCACTAACCACGGAAATCAAATCTATAAGCAGCAGGACTATTTCTGCAATCTAAAATTTTACAATTTACAACCAGATGTTTGTGCTGCTCTGGCATAGTGTAAATGAAATCAGAATTTTATGGCAGACCTGGGGGGATTCGAAGGAGCCATGACCGATGCGAAGTAGTCTTGGTTGTACTGATTGCCACGTATGACCTCGGCCACAGTGTTAATGGTTTCAGTCAGCACGTCAGCTGGCACTCCGCTAGCCATCAGTATGTCACACAGGTTAGCCAGCAGGCCTGTGCAGTAACAGTACAAGTAACAGTAACACTGCGATTCAAGTCCGCCATTCCCAGAAGCTGTCAAAAACCCATTTTAGATGACAACGAAACCATACTTTATGCTAAACTAACTTCTAATACCGACCCAAACCTTAACCGTATTCCTAACCTTATTTCTAACCCTATCCCTAACCGTGATGGTGGGCCAACATTAACACTGCAAACTAGCCTCAACTAAAGACGTGCACAAAGCAAAAAAAACAAAACTCAACTGAACTAAACCAAACTCACTTTGTACACTTTGTGAAATAAACTGAAATGATCTGCACTTAAATATCAGTTTGTTCCTTTTCTACAGTCTGTGCAACATAAATCAACTGGCATTTCTCTTTAGTTCTGTCACTTTGTACACTATTTCAATCAAACTACACTGAATTATTATTTCATTTTAGTTCAGTTCTGTTGCTTTATACATGCCTTAAAGATCCAAGGACACCAAAATTAACTTACCATTTTCCTAAAAGAGCACAACTTTCTGAGAATTTTAACAGTAATATCAGCACCGAGCGTTTTGTCAACACGAAGAAACTTACATTTAAAATCGCTGATCTATGAAAATGACACAGAAAACGAAACGCCATGTTGACAGCCTGATGACGTCACCGCGTGTACCCGTAGTCAACGTAAAATGTGCATAGAAACATAAGCATTATAAAATCACAGTCTCTACCTATGTACTGCTGCAGCTGTCATGCGACACAGTATTTTTTGTCATTAAAAATATTAAAATTAATTGGTAAACACTGACTGGGTACATGCAGTGACATCACTTCTGGCCACTGACCTAAATAATGTATAACGTAACGTAACGCCGCATTTTGTTACAATTTGTGCATTATTTGCATATATTTATAAAACTTAAATCAACATATTATATATGCAAGGTGAAATGTCTAATTCAGATCTACATAAATTTCACAAGTGAGTTTGATCGTGGCTATAGACCTTTAACAAACAACCACCTGTATTATTTATTTATTCATCATATGGTTTAAACATGCTAAGTCAGTCACATACATACACTCAACAGAGAAAACGAAATGCACTACCAGTACTAGTCAAGTTTTTACTAGTCAGAGTTCATGAGAAAATTTCCAAGCACACAGCAAAACTGGGCAAGTTTGCAGTAGTTTTTACCAGCAGTGATAAAATCCAATTAAATTAGCAAACACGAAAAATACTTGTGTCTTACAAGCGGCAAAATTCGACAAAAATATTACAATGTGCCTATAACAACTGTTTGCATCAACAATACGATAAACACACAACAAAATGTCCACTTACCGCATTGGTTCATTAGCTTCTGACAGGACGTTGTCTGTTGTGGTGGATTATTGGGTGAAACCAGAGTCCGAATCAGCTATACAGTTCATACAACACCACAGTTTACTATGTTATGTAAATGTAAAGTGCTTCCTGAGCCATAAAGCATATAGGGCAGGTGGCCCCGATCTCTCATTTTCTTGACCTTCAGCCAGACACCGATTTACACTGTGAGACGACAGATACAGTGCAGTGCATCACATGGCATACCTGTTAATATCAGAGCTTTTGCTGGTACTTATTGCATATAACTTATGTTACTTATTGCACCTACCCACGAGCAGATTGGCCGAGCTGAGTTTGCCTGAGACAGTTTGCTAATTATATCAAAGTGAAACAATGTTAACATCTCGCCAATAACACTATGCGATGATGATATTTTGCATTTTAAAATAGCACATTTTCACAATTCATCTGCCAGATTGCAATGATACGTCAAAAGTTTGTCTATGTGAAATTATACACTAGTCATCATTATGCAAACAGTGATCATTTCAAAATCACTAGTGTTGTTACAGTTTCACCGCTTCTCTTGGGTGACATTGGCACTAATTAGTTAGTCGCTGATGGCCATCTGTCTTCCCAGTACCCACTCCTCCATTCATTCAAGCCTCACCCTCTCTCCTCACACGCAGGGTACAGCGCCGCCGGCGATCACAGCTGATAACACCTGCGGCGAGAGGAGGGGGGGACAAGTCACCATGCTCCTGTGGTCGCTTGTCTCACTGGGGCCTACTATTAGGCCTAACGTTCACCGCACTAGACATTAGAGCTGCGCCGTTTCGAAAACCAAAAAAAAACGAAACCGCCAATAAAGAGCCTAAAACCACGCTTTCGATATTGCTAAAAAACCGTGGTTTTAGTGCCAATTTCGATAACCGCAGCAACACTAAAAATAACATTACAAATTATGAGCACAAATCAGCCACATTTCTGCGCAGAGTTGATTCAGCACAGAAGCTTGATAATCTTCTAACCTCAAGAATCAAGTGAACGTTTGTGACTTTCTGAGCGGACCACATGTCACCGTCCGGCCGACCGGTCTGTTCAATGTCGAGCAGTAATGGCAGACGCTGGATGAAACTTCCTTCCTTCAGGAAGTTCTGATTGGAGACGTTATGCTTCAGTAGGTTGAGTAACAGCAGCAAGCAGTCTTCAACAATCATTCCTACAACGAACAATAACAACTGATTATGACTATTAACTGGCTGTGCTATAAGATCAGTGGCATCATGGCACGCATTGGGGCAGTTGCTCCTTCCCCCTTAAATTTTAGCCTGTTGGATCTATTGTTGGAACATTTTCTTCCAAAAATACAAAATACAGATTGAAAATCCTCGTTTTAAGAAAATTTAGGCTTAGTGGTAGTTTGAGCATCAATAACTTCTGTTAGAAATGTTTAATTGTCAGAAAAAAATGCAACTTCCTGATCCCTACCTTTTTAACCTATGACATTGCTGCATATGCTATTGCTGAGCTGCTGCTCCTTCTACTACTACCGTACACTTTTGGCTACTGTTTACATGGCCCATTTTCATCAACTGTTCTGAGTTAGACCAACTGAACAGAATACACAGCGTGTAAATAAAAATAACGCTCTTTTCTTTCCACCAAAACTCAATCAAATAACAATCATTATCAATTTAAACAAAATTTTTAGCAGCTATAGATGAAAGAACACTAATTCAAAGTATTTCAACAAAATTTGGTTGCTTAAAATATGCTCTGCAAATCTAGCTTAGGTGAACTTCATATGGTTCACTGATGTAAACTCTTCAGCATTGCAGCCTCGAACTAACTTGTACGGTATGAAATCGGGTGACTTGCAAGCCAGAAACTCAACCATCCCATAAGCTCCATTTGGGGTGAATTTTGGGGGTGAATTTTCATAACATAACCCAATTGTGTGGGTGTCTGAACTCTAAACCCCAGTTCATTTTAATAAAAAAATACTCAACTCTGTCTCTAACCTCCATCACAGTTGCCCTCATCACGAATGATGTCAAACAAACGTTCAAATGCGTTCTCAAATGCGACGATCTTCTGTATATTTGTATTGTTACGTGTGAGCTGAATGAGCAGTAGTAAACCCTGCAACGTAACACAATGATCTTTACCCATAAACTAATTAGCAACTGGTCAAATTAAACATCACTGTATTTCCAACTACACACTACTGCATAAAAGTTCTTTTGCTTTTATCTTAGTTTGAGTTTAACCTGCAGGAGTTGTCATCATCTCTAGATTATATAATATACAGACTATTAGTTAAAGACTCTGCAAGTGCTCAATAAGTTATAAAAATTCATCAAAATACAACCATCGTCAGAAATGCTCCTTCAGCTTGGTACGTCTTGCTGTGATTTTTTCAAAAAGTTTAGAATATTTGGATTTTGGGGTAAATAAATAATGATGACGATAATGATTATTATTATTATAATATGTTTATAATGCACGTTAGGTCTTTCACAACGTGAAGAATCTCAAGTTATGATGATGATGATGACTGTACAGCAGCACAACTGTCTTACGAGTATTGCAAACAAGAAATCTGAGCTAATGCTCACGAGACGCGTGAAAGCCTATAGCAATTCCGGTTCAGTAGTTTAGCTGAAAATTGGGGTGTTTATGCTAAGTTAATATACAAATACCAAATTCTCTATCTGGATCGCATAACGATAGTTCTGTGGCACCACCTTGTGAATGATACAGACTTGTGTCGCAGCTCGAAATGGCCAAAAAATCCATAAAACCCTCTATTTTGGCGTTCAAGATCATTGAATTCGGTGCCAATCGAGAGCCAGTGTACGACTTCCTATTAGTGATTAATAGTAACCTAGGCCCTATCTTGCACCATTATTGAGATACTGCGACTTATTGCCCAATAATCGCAAATTTTGCCCACCCCCTCTCATTTAGTGCCCTCGTTTGGAGTGACCCCCTTCAAATTTATGGAAAAGCTTTACGGTTCCTGAAACTAAAGTCTTCCAGGCAGCCGACGGTGAAAATTTGGTGATTCTAGCTTGCACCGCTTTTGACTGATCCACCCGTGTGACAGACAGACAGAACTGCGATGCCTAAGACATGCTGAAAGCAGTAGCTGCTTTCACGCGTAAAAATTAAGTATAATGCAGACGAAACAGTAGCATAATTTTAATATGAGTAAAACTGACATCATTACGGATAACTTCTCGGCTGTCAACGAGCAGATCCATTAGTTTAGAGACGCCCATTGGACTGGCAAGAATAATCTCCTGAATCTCGCGGGTTTTGTTTGCTAACAGAAGTGTCAGCAGACGAACCGTCGGCCACAAAATGTGGAAGTCATATTCCTGTCAATCATTACAGCAAATAAAATACAGAAATGCACGGAGTATCACCAGTTTAAATGATTAAACAAACATAACAAAAATAACCTTGGCAGACAGTTCAAGCCCATGCCAAGGACTGCATTTTATTTGTGTCTGTTTACAGGAATCACAACGCTAAACAAGCAATTTAAAAAAAACATGATACTGTTTGCCACCAAAAAAGTAACTGACCATTTCTGAACCCATGCCTCACCCCTTCAAGAAGTTGTATCAAAATCCATTTGACACTTCTTGAATAGACCTACATGTACTCTTGCAGACAAACAATCACACAAATAAATTCAAAAAGTAGCCTCCCTTCTGTAGAAAAAACCTACTGAGCACTCATAACCTCATATTTGGAAACTTGCAGCTGTCTGGCAGAAAATTACAGCTTTCTAACTGTCTGACCCATCAACTTTTTAACCCTTAGGTCCGGTTTTTCCATCGCCAATCAAATCAAATTTGATCTCCGATTTACTGATCTTCGATTAACTAGATGTTCAGAATTGATCGTTGATCAACTGTGTTTCGTTTTTCCATGCATTTTTGATCTCCAATTACGTGATTGGCAATTAGTTGATCGGCCGTCAACTGAGCCTACTTTATGCCAGTCTGACTGGCTGACAGATGACCTTGATTTGCAGTGTTGTGCCAAATTACCCAGCATGTGCTGCGAGTCGACGCCGTAGCCAGTAAACGTCGTCATAGCAACGATATCAATGATAATCATCCATATCGTCTGCTGTCAAAAATACGTTCTATCACAAATCAATACAAGAGCGTCTATCCATTTTATTTCTTCACAAAACAATAGTATAGTGATCGATCGACGTGCCTGGAACTTCACTTTAATGCATGAATTACCGTTTTGACTGGCTAAGTAAAGTGATGTTTCTGGCGCAAATAAACAACGAACTGCAGATTGCCACGTTTAATCGTCAATATCTGACTTGATCGGCCAATATTCAGCCATCAACTTGATGGCAGATTTGATGAATGATTACTTGCTAATTGGCGATAAAAAAACGGTCATCGAGATGATCTCCGATCAAGTCCCAAAGTTGATCGAAGATAAATCTGATCGGCCATCAAATGTGCATGGAAAACGGAACCTTAGTGCTACCTATTCCAGGCAGTTTCTCTTCAGCATCACATATCATGCATGTATAATATTAAAAACAGAAGCCACAGACAGAAATGCCCACCTGCAGGAGCGATAAGAGAAGGGTAACATTGTCCGCCTGTTTCACAAACATCTCGGTAAATTCTTGCGCAAGGTCCTCGGGATATGGCTCAACTGCACCGTTATCTTGATCTTCATACGCAGCAAGCACAAATATCACAATAACACAGAGTTGCATCAGTTTCTTCAATCGGTCTGCCTTACAAAAAATATAAAATCATTAGCCGTAATATCACATTACATCATTCTTTTCTTGTACAATTAACCACTGTTAGTTTTAATCGAAATTAACAATTACTGATTATTGAAAAGTTAACTACTAAAATTGTTGTAATTGTTATCAGCTCTACATCTATTTAATGAATGCACCATATCAGCAGGGCCCACAGTTTTCCGTGGGCTGTGGAATTTCGAGCCGAGCCGCGGAATTTGCGCTTAACCGCGGAATGCAGATGTTTCCACAAATTTTCACAAAAATACAGAAATGGCTGATGATTAGTACAATCGTTGGCTTGATGAAGTTAATAATTATGCATTTCCTGTTTACTTTTTACGAAAATACGTTATACTGTTTGAACTAATATTCCAAAACTGTACTATTAACATCACACCAGCTAGTTGCATGGCCGAGTTTGGGTCCCATACATTTGTTGTGGAGGGCGAACTGCTTATGTGCAAGATTTGCAACACAACTGTTGACCACGCTCACAAGCAAACGATAACGGATCATTTACAGTCAAAGCGCCACTCGCAGCAGACGGCCAAATGCAAAGCTGACACCGATGCTGGAATTGCGCCTAAAAGGCAGACCACACTTGCTGGATGCAGTGAGTGTCAGATGGCGGCAAGTTCTGCAAAAGGGGACTTGGTTATTGGCCTTGTGCAGGCGTTCATGTCTGCAAACATTCCAACGGAAAAACTTGATAATCCACAGTTACGAGATTTTATTGCGGCTAACGTTAAAGGAGGCGGCAACATGTCACGAGAAACTGGCTGCATGAACACTACGTGCCAAACAGCAGGTGAAGCTGATAAGCAAGCCAGCCGGTAAGAAAGTGGTGATCATAGCTGACGAAGCGAGTAATGTTGCCGGACATTACGTGGTGAATATTCTTCTACAACCACTTGATGCTTTTAATCCAGATGAATGCAAGACCATTCCTGTCAATACTGGGTTTCTCGCAAGTGCGAATAATGTGTCAATTGCTCAAGTTATCATTCGTACTCTCACCAGCGCCAATATTGACTGCAATAACGTTTTGGCGCTTGTCAGTGGCAACGCAGCTTACATGAAAAATGTTTGACTGATGATCTACATGGCCTATTACCAAACGCAGTTCATGTCACCTGCTGGGCGCATGTTCTTTCGCTGATCGAAGAGTTTCATGCTGCAAGTAGGAAGTAGCAAGTATGAGAGCAATTTTCTCAAAGGCACCTAGAAGACGAGCGCCAAGCACACTATATTAGTCACCTGCATGATTGTGCAGCTGCTGATGTTTCCACGCCACCCAATCTAGTCGTCAGTCGGTGGAACACATGGTTCAGTGCTGCACTTTATGGTGGGGAATGTAGCTCAGGTTGGCAGCACAGTGCAAGCTTCTCAAAATAGTGAAAGAAAACTGTGGGCCCTACATATCAAACACATTTAGGTAAAGCAATTATTTTTTAACAGAACTCCAATAAGAGACAAAGCAACAGACCATCCTCAATTGGCTCATTGGACATAACATTACAGAGTGTTTCCAAGGTATAACCAATGATCTCTGCATCACTTCTGCAACAAATTATACACACCAGCATCCAAACAATTAGTGCCCATACATTAACACAAATCACAAACTACCGTATAATACATAATAAACTTTCTTTTATTTCATAAGACCATAAACCAGAAAGTATAGGTCCTGAGTGGATACCAGAAGCTGCAGCATAGGCCCGATCCATTTTTACGCACGATAGCAGAATGCTTTGCACGTCTTAGCCATGGCCTGGGTGTCTGCGTGTCCGTCCATCACACTCTGCAGCCCTGTCAAAAAGGTGCAAGCTAGGATTACAAAATTTTCACTGTGGGCTGCCATGGAAGTCAAGTTTATCATGACAAAATTAGTGTCCCGGCAGTTGCAGATAGGCCCAGACATACTGCTTAAGTAGTAAGCATTAGTGACGAGCTTTTTAATAATGTCAACATTGATGACCTTTAATGACCTTGATCCCCCAAAATAAAGGGTCTTGATGTTTTTTTAACTTTCGGCTATGGTGCAGATTTCAACAGTAAATAGTGCTGAAATGACTGGAGACAGACTTGGACAATCTGCTACAAAATTTTTATCATAGAACATGCATTTTTAACAATGTAAGTTTCGACCTCCTAAATTCAAGCAGTCTTCTATACAGAGGCCTCAAATTTTGGTACTTCGAGATGCATTACTATTTTATTGCATTCTGTACACCATAAGGCAGGACTGCTGCTATCGTGCGTCACGTGAGCTTTGCCCACATTATATGGCCATGTTATTGAGTGTTTTATTAACCCAGTCTTGTATACATAAATGTACAAAACATCAGTTTATACACTTGTTTACGGCAACATTTAAGGACTAACACATCAAAAACAGCCAAAAATTACAAAAGGTGATATCGCCCGCATCACACTGGCTGTGTGTCAATGTGCTGCTGAATAATATCACCTTTTGTAATTTTTGCTGTTTTTGATGTGTTAGTCCTTAAATGTTGCCATTAACAAGTGTTTAAACAAGTGTTTTGTTAACAAGCATTATGTACATTTATATCTGCTGTTTTACTACTAAAATAATGTTTTCCTAGAAAAGGTCAATTACAGAGATATTGGGACCCAGATATTTTACAGTCATGATCTTGCCCTTTTGAAGTTGCGTGACATTCAACTTGCTACGAAGTTTTCTATGGATAGTCAATAATGACCATGCATGGTTATGAGGATATCGGGCAACAGATATTTTGGGCAAACTATGCAATTCACGTTCTAGCCAGTTTTTGTCCAAATTTTACTAATTCATTTCCATGGCAATGAGGGTCAGGCGAGATTAAATTTCATTGGCACCATTCAGTGGCCCAACCCCAAAAACCCCTCTCTCTCTCCTTCAGGCTGGTTTAGATCCCTCGGGTGAGGGGTCAGCCACAAAATTGCCACTGTAGAAAACTTTATAGCCATCTCCAAGCTCCCTGGCACTTTGTCCTGTCCATTTCATTTCCTGTATGCATAAAGCATTGATCTTCCTTCTCTGCATCACCCTCTACAACTTCCCTTTCCAACCCCGAAAACCCCCTACAGACGCAAAGATCTCGCAGATATCTCTTACAGAAGCTGATGTATAGCCGATTTTGTGCCATATTTCGTTGCCATGGCAACCCAGGAGAGTCCAGGGTAAATTTAAATAACACCATTAGATTGGCCGGCACCAAAAAACCATACCCTAGAATCAAAAACTATGACTCTATCTTACACACAGCCGGAGTTATGACCGTTTAAATAAGTGTTTAACTGTCCTTATAAAGGCGCCATTGTAATTTTTTTCAAATTTTTCTAATAAATAAGTCAAATATTAAATTTTAATTATGTAACACCAAAAAGGCACACCTTTGCCTGATGCCACATCGTTTAAGCCACTGCACAAGAAAATCCGCTGACGGGTCTGACCTGTGGGTGAGTTGGTGAAGAAAAGTATTTATAGAACTCTTAATAATTTTGCGTATATTTCACCTCTTTGCCGAGAAGCTTCCCTTGGGCAGATTTACATGAAATTTTGCATGAGGGGTCATCTGGTCGACGTAATCAATCGTGCAAAATTTTACCTCAATCGGGTTAGGGGTTTTGATTCTGTGGGAAGTCGAATTTTTGACTTTCCCAGAGGAAAGAAGTCACCGTTAAGTCGCCATTAACACAGGGCTTGAACTACCGTTCAGCCTGTGATATTAAAATATTGACTTTTCTGGAAAAACATATGACTGAGATGATATCAGAGGCTTGTCATGATGTTACTATCTATTTTATAAAGTTTTTATTGATGTGACTTCAATTAAAATTTTCACAATGTACAATTATACAAATGGTCGAAATGTATTATAATAAATCACGTAATTAATCATCAATTTCTGCAGTTCTACAATATGCCTAAATGAAATAACTGAACCAAAGACCTCTCGACCTGCAGTTCTCCAGAAATATGCTCAATACCTTAAGAAAGTAACACAGCAAGAGAAGTCAATCAGTCATACCCATCAGTTCGTAAAACATTCACAAGAATGTCGATTGCCTGTGATCCAACTTCAACACGAAATTTCTGGAAACATATCAAATACATGCAACAAAAAGAGACAACGAGAAATACTGACTAGTGGCTTGGTTGTGTAATAACAAACTTATGGTCAAGCGATCATGGGTTTGACTCTCGATCGAGTCGCTATCAAGTGGTTATAACTCGGAGTGGTGACTGTCTGCACTCTGCAAATACGAAAACCATCAAGCTCAGCCTTCCACATCTCTGGGGCAAGTAAACTGAGTACTAGCCTGTCTGTCTTGGGTTATCATCTGCAATGGTTGGCAGGTAACACTCAGTGATCCAACAAGTAAGTAAATTAGTATAGTGAACTACGGTAGAGGCAGATGATCATGGTTTCTACTACTCTGCAGAATTCATTTTCCCGGACTTTTCCCTGACTTTCCAGGACAAAATTAATTGTTTTCCCTGAATAATTTGTTCATACAAAACACCAATTGAACAACATTAGTTGTATTATTACATCAAATGTATGACATATTGTAAAACGAAAATGATAAGCCGCATATGGCTGATCACCAGATTGGACTGAAATCACCGTATCAAGACGTAAGAAGCATAATAAGAATTTTTGGCAAGTAGGCAAGTAAACTAATGCAAGTGTTTGTCACTTTGAAAAAATTTTTTGTGCATCTTTGTTAACTTTTGCACTCTGGTACTTTTACATTCGCTGATTTTCCCTGACCCTCTCAGTTTTCCCTGACTTCCCCTGACTGTAGGAACCATGGATGATGCTCCTTAGCTCTCAGAGAGGTAACTCTTCGAATAGCTGCAACCTGTAAGTACTTAGAATACTTAATTAATGCATAGGCCTATCTTAGTACCTTTGAGAGTGACTTCAAAGCACGAACTGCATCACGACGATCTTCTAACAAAGTTGACGACTGGACGCGATCACAGAGTCGCTCCACCTGTACATTCGACAATTAACCCTTACCCTAATAAAACCATAATATGACCAGACATAATCACTAAGACTAACCCTAACCCTTAAACCTAACCCTAAACCCTAACCTAACTCTAATTTTTGTACCTCAATGAAAAATGAATAAATCTAAAAAGTCAAAAACCTAGGTTTTTTGCGACCATTTGATATTAAATTTCTGTAACCAGTAAAAAAATACTCTTAGCAAAGCCCAAAACACTGCCATATTGTTGGCGAGATCACGTAATGTAATGCATGTAAAGGTAAGAAAACGTTAATTCTATTTTCAGTTCAGCGAACTGATGATGAGCATTGTGAAATTTACTAATTTCAGTTCGGGAGAAAAATGGCTAATACCCAACGCCGCGCACGCACACATGCGGAGCTGCGACATCTTGCGGCCGTCAGGTGCTGAGAGAGGCGTCCACTCCATCGACAAGTGGAGGCAAATGCCTCTGGCAAAAAGTTGGGGGAGTAAAGAACAGAAAACTGGGGGAAAATATTTTAAGGTGGCAAATTGCCTAAAAACGCATGGCACAGAATGCGACAATTTTGCACAACAACTCCATTTTTTCCTGCTCGCTTTGCTTGCAGATTACTTATAGCCCCTTACTTGCAGGGCCATACTTGAGGGGAAAAAAGTCAACAAGTTCAAACCTTCCCCCCGGAATTTCTAAAATTAACCTTGTGACAATTTTGCAAACACCAGTTTAAAAAAATTTTCTGTTCGTTTCACTCATAGATTATTTGCACCTTTACTTTTACTTTTACTTTACTGTTCTGCCACCATTGTTGGCCTAACGTGCGTTGTTTTAGGCCTAAACTGCAGCATTTGTAAGCTTTTATTAAAAATTAATACTTTGTGATAAAGTGTAGCGACACTGCAAATTTTCAGCTGAGTGTGAGGTGAAAGAATTGAATTTTTGAAATCTACCTGTGTCAGTAAGCTTATTTTGATATGAACATTATGACAACAGTTAGAAGTAGTTGTAAACTCATCATAAGGTCTTAATGGGGCATAAAGGTTCAGCGTACAGATCCAAGTAGCCTAATTAGCTGCACTTCAGATCGCAAACTGCATTTAGTAATTTCTGGCTCTTTCAACTCAGTTCGCCGAACTGACCGTAGCACTGAGCGTTAAGAAAATCGTTTTAAAACAACAAAAAAACCGCAAGTTTTGTTTTAGATATCGACTATTAAGACGAAATAGTGTGCAACAAAGTAACTTATAAGGCAATGATCTGTGGACAGGTTGATAACCCTTGGCCTTCAACGGAGGCGAATCGTCCAAGGTAAGGGGGCGAATCAGCCAGGGGGCAAACAAACCAAAGGGCGAACAAGCCAGGGGCGAATGGGCCAGGGGCGAAAGAGCCAGGGGGCAAACCGGCAAAGGGGCGAAAAAGCCAAACACCACAGACAGCTGCAAAAACTCAGTGGCAACCCAGTCAAGATCATACGCTGAAATAGTATCAAACGGTTGTCTGCAAAACCAGCATACCGTTTCAGCCCCTGACGGAGTCTGTCCTTGCTGGGGGCCTGTGAGAATTTTTCGAAAATAATCCATCAACAATTTCTTCGTTATTTACAAACAAACCTCACGCACTCGACGTGGCGTGACGTCACTTCCGGTGTAAACAACCAGTAGCTAATGCTAATTCACTGAATTGACCGAAGCCATTGACTATGGGCGCGTCTGGATGTTGCAAATATAAACAAACAGCGTGGACGTAAATTAAATGAAAAATGGACGAATCTAGATAAAATATGCATATAATAAAGCCATATACAATGAGACTGGTGTGGCATCAAAAAATTACCAAAAATTATATATTTCTGATTCCGTTATTTATGACTTATTACAATTAGGCCTACAATACCTTTCATCGTTTGATCTTGTTTACTACTAACAAAGTGCTAGCACTTTACTGGGATAAAATTTTGCAGCATTCAGCAATAATGAAAAAAAAGTGTGCACGCACATAGGCCTAACCGTCTAAGGTTTGCATATCTCGAGCTCGTGATTATCGAAAACATGAGTTCGCGAGTCCACTGGAAGTAGCCAGCATTAATTGCTAACCACAGACAGTGATAATCGATCACTAAAACATTATTACAGTATTTCACGTAAATTACATATGTAGGCCTATCGATCAATTCCATTATGATGGCCGCATATTTACTTTTCCGCTAAGCTAGCAGACTAGCGCCCCTGAAGACCGCTATAGTTTTTACGCGCGAAAGCAGCTGCTGCTTTCAGTGCGTCTTAGCCATCGCAATTCTGTCCGTCCGTCTGTCCGTCCGTCTGTCACACGGATGGATCAGGCAAAAACGGTCCAAGCTAGGATCACCAAATCTTCACTGTCGGCTGCTTGGAAGACTCTAGTTTTAGGAACCGTAAAGCTTTTGCATAAATTCAAAGGGGGTCACCCCGAACGAGGGCCCTAAATGAGAGGGGGTGGGCAAAATTTGCGATTTTTGGCCAATAACTCACTGTATCTCCGTAACGGCGCGAGATAAGGCCTATAGGTTAATAGGAGGTTTAATGGATTTTTTGCCGATTAAGCGCTGTGACACAAGTCTATATCATTCACAAGGTGGCTCCACGGTACTGGCGTTGGTGGCGTGGCGTAGTTAGTAACGTGTTTCGGCTGAAACGAAGTTACTCTACGCCGGGCCTGGTTAGTAGACTACTGCGATGAGTGACTGCCTGCGGGCAGGAACTGCTATAGGCTTTCGCGCGTCCCGTGAGCATTAGCTCAAATTTCTTGTATTGCCTAGCAGCTACGGGTAGCATCTGTAGGTAGCAGACTGTCTGGTAGCGGCTAGGCCGCTGCGTATAGCAGCTAAACATCCAGACGCGCCCTATGACTGCCTAGACCTGGAAGTCACCCATCTTTTGAAATCTGACCCGACTTCGACTTGGAAGTCGTCAAGTCGACTTCCACAACTTGGATGAAATGTGACTTGACCCGATTTGAAAATAAATCGACTTAAGTCGACTTAAAACCGACTTGAACAAAAATTGAAAAATAGACTGTAGGGCTTTAATTTCTATGAATACTGCAAAATGCGTGCCATTTTGCCATCGTACGCATGCGAGTCTACGAAAATAGCACCCAGTGTTTGACATGTTTTATTCTAAAGAATTCCTGCAGTGCGTATGGGCTATGTAATATTTGCATAAAAAGTAGGCCTACCCTATCGCCTAGCGACGTATAAAGTTATAAACTAAAATCCAAGCTGAATAAATCTGTCGTATTGTCAACTTTAGTCATAGGCCCTTGAGCATATAGACGGCCCTTTAGTAGCCTACGATGCTGTCTGTCGTCGACGAGTCGTCTGTTTGTTTATCGTCTGTCACGCATGATATGTATCGTGTCTAAACGGTGAGAGATAGGACCAAGGCTGCTAGACGCATAAGCTTTTTCAGATGACACGAAAATAATTGATTTTGGATGATCTGAAGGGCCATTGCGCACTCTGCTATGCCAATCGTGCGGTATGTGGCTAAACAGTACGTCGAAGGGGGTCGGCCATGGTACGTAGGCCTATAACGTTGGATGGGCGAAGACGAGTTCCTGTGAGGTGTCAATAGTAACCATGTTACATGTTTGCAACGGTTTAGCTGCAATTATGAATACAACGTTGCTCCCTAGGCTATACGGCCATTACCCATGTGCGCCGAATTACCGTAGGCTTATTGCATCCTAGCGTTGATTGCAGCGTTCGTTATAGCAACGTCACCATACGGGATGTACTCATGCACTCTGGGAGATCGCTTTCTTTCCGCGACCGAAGTCGAACGCTGGCCTTCGGATATAGACAGTATGGTCGACATAAACTAGCGTCAGCAGCTCTTCTTGTTAGTAATTTTGGTCGTTATGTCTTCGAACCCTATAGAATTGCAGTAAATTGCAGTAAGGAAGCCTGTTATCATGCAACTTAATGAAGTACCTCATCGACCCTTTAGGAACCGTAAAACGCTCGACTTTGAATGACCTTGAAATGCCATTTTTACGCGCGACAGCATTTTAGCTATCGTCGAGGCATCTATGATCTATCTGTGCGTCTTTCGTACTTACGTCAAAACAATGCAAGCTAGGATCATGAAACCTTGGCGGCTCGCTCCGCGACAGATTCAGTTAATGAAACTTCTGAAATTGATTTGACTTGAATACGGTATGAACTTTTAAGAAATTAATTTTTAAAAAAATATAAAACATAGCATTAGCAGATTAGCAGTCCATGCCCATTGCCCATATAGGACTATAAGAAAGAATATCGACTAAGCCTATAGGCCCTTACTAGTTTACTACGTAGATCTAACATTAATATAACGTGAGAAGAATGTGCACTGGTAGCTAGAACGAACATGCAAAATTAGCAAAAAAATAATATTCATATAATATAAATCGACTTTAAAAAATCAAACGACCCCATTAAAATTTGACCCCGACCCCAAATAAAAACGAATTTAACCGGCCCGACCCCAACGCCTTAAGTCGACTTTTCAAGTCTATGACTACCGGTATCTCAAGCAGAAAGAAAAATAAATTGAATACGGTAAGCCCTATAGAACATAGAAATAATACATACATTAAAATTCAAAATATTTGTTTGAAAAAATTATAACAAATATACGAGATAACGACTATAGCTTTTAGTGGAAACCCATCTCAGAGCTAATTAGTGTTATCCGCCATGAGGGATCACAATTCAAATTAAGCCACCGGGTAACTTACTCCGCTGCTACACAGCAGTAAACTGGGCGTCGCGAACCATCCCGGATTTTCCGCGGTTTCTTTTAACATGCCGAAGCACTTGTTTTTATCCCACGTCGACTGCACTAGTCTGCCATCATGTCTACCATACGTGTCGGAGTTTTCAACATACTGAAGTTGGCGCGTATTCCGATGAAGAAAACAAAAAGAAGAAGACTTATGCTGTGTCCTCTTTGTATGCAATTGGCAAGCATATGACGATATTTTTGTTTATGTGCTACCCTGAGTACCCTGCCTGCCAGGCAGGCCGATAGACCTACTGGACACACATCCGAAGCCTTTGATAAGAACCCTGACGTCCTGAAACCCACAACCTAACTCTCGATCATATAGTCCATTGCAAGATTTGCAACGTCGCGCAACCGAACCATTCCACCGCGCATGCTCTCTGCAGAGTGAGATATTTTTTCAAATTTTTAAAATTGATCAATAAATTTGGCGAAGATTTTGTCTAAAAATTTGTGGCACGTTTTTGTGGCTCAAAATGTAGACCTATTAAAATAGCTGCGTCGTCGTATGGGCCGTTTTGATTAGGCTGTACAAGACTAAAGTACAAGTATCTAGTTTACAAAGCTTTAAGGTCTATTTCCACTACGGATGCGCGTTGCGTTGCGTTGAAAGAGACGGAGACATTTTTGGGAAGAATATTAATGAGTTAATATGGCCGACAAATACGAAGATTTGTTGCTGTTGAGAGCAACAGCTTGCTGCACATACGTGTTGCGTAAGAAAGAGAAAAAAGAAAACGTAGGCCTAGATTTTGGATTCACCCCGTCATCGCCAACCGGGATGACCAAGGCGACTATCAGCATCTGATACAGTAGCTACGCTCAGACACAGCTCTGTTCCAGCGATACTTTCAGCTGTCTGTCGAGCAGTTTGATGGCCTACTCGGGCTAGTTCAGCGTTTTCGTTGGTCAACGCAATTACTGTCGCTCGGATAGAAAACAAGAAATAGAAACACTATCAGCGTTTCTATTTTAAACGCAACGCATCACGACGCAACGCAACGCGCAGCTGTAGTGGAAATGCTTCCCATTGAACAAGATGGAAATTTGTGTTTTTACTAGCGCGACAACGCGCTGCAACGCGCGACAAAGCAACGCAACGCAACGCAACGCCGTAGTGGAAATGCTCGTTTACGTGGACATTAATTCCTTTCAAATAGAGTCACCGTGCACATCGCACCGTCATTATAGCAGTCTTCGTCAAACGTCTTATTCGGCTAGCTGAGACCTACAGTACACTCATACAGCTAGGCCTATGAATATTCAAACTGTTTAGAATTTGGCGGCGACGTGTATACATGGCAATTCAGCGGGCACCTGCTCGTGCGCATCGATTGATGACGTCATGCGATAAGCCAGCGCCATTGCTAGTGGCTGAGTGAGTCGTCGTTGAGTCGACACAGGCCTACATCAAATGGCCGTGCAGCACCGGTGCCCGCCTTGCGAGTCAGCAGAGCGTCGCACGCTAGTGATGGGTCGATAATATCGTGTCATATCGTGTCGTAGAACCGAGTGTCGAAATTTTCGATATAATGTGGCTATATTCATCTTTTTGGCCGACCATTACACTGAGCCTGGAGTACGATGTGTCTATGTCTGTGTGTCTGTCGTCTGTCTGTAACGCATGTATTGTGGCTAAACCGTACGTCGTAGGGGTCCGCGATGGTATGGTCGGATAGGCAGATGACGAGTTTCGATAAACTGTCCCTCTGCGCCGAATTACCGTAACACCGTTAACCTATCGTAGCGTTGATTGTGGTGTTCGATATATAGCAGCGTCACCACTGCGTGTATGGAATAATTTGTAGTCACTCTGAAAAATCGCTTTCTTTCCGTGACCGGATGTCGAACGCTAGACTTCGAACATAAGCGGTACGAACGTAGGCTATACGGTCTGCTTGCCCTAGCGACAACTAGGATTCTTGTTCTGTTTGTTATACGAGTACATTTACATTGACGTTGGCTGTGCCCAGAAAAAGTAACCCCTTGACAATGTACATTAAAAATGCCAAATCAAAACGAATTCGAATAAAATTTCGTACGCCTGATTCCCAACAAGTCAGTGAAATAAACACCAAATTTCGTTGACAAAATGTTATTTTCTTCGCGGAGTTATTATTGTTTAAATATCTATGACAAAATATCTTCGTTTTCAATATGGCATAGGCCTACTTAGTCTACTACAAGTACAACTGTAACTGGAGTCTTGAAATGGGATAGTGCTGATGATTTTGTTTGGATTCGTTCAGATTTGACATTTTTATTGTACTTGGTGTTATTTTGCTGCTTGGTGTTATTTTTTTCCGGACACAGTGTAGAGCCGTTATAAAGGTTATAAAGTTTTTAATTTTCAAAGGCGGTGTCGCATGTTACATAGCAGGCTGACGGCAAGAAGTTGCAATTTTCCGACAGAGAGCTGTAAATTTCCGACGGTGAAGAAATGGATGCTCAAAATCTCAATCCTCCCCGCGTCCCTTTAATTTTGTATTTTTGGAAAATAATTTTGCGACAGGCTAAAATTGAGGAATGGCTGGATTGCTTCCGCCACGACGCCACTGTTAATTTACGCCACCCGTACGTAGTAACGGGAGGCCTTGTTTTCGCTTTTTTCTACTTTATTTTTTTATTTTTCTTTATTTTTTACTTTTCCGAAAGCGATCAGAGTATAGGTTGTACGACAAATAAAACTTACTTATAAAATATACAGTAGATATCGTATCGATATCGCGGTATTTTGAAAAATATCGATGTCGCATAGAAATTGTGTGACATCGACCCACCCTATGGTCGGCGTCGATGTAGGTCGAACGGTCGTCGGGCCGTTGCCAAATATGGTAAGTTGTGCCGAGCCGGGCGCACGTGGTCGGTCGCTCCTTGCATATCAAACAGACTCACCGGTTGTCTGTGACGTCACTGGCGGGCGCCGATTCCGACCGGCCTGAAATTATGGGCCTCGCCATTCATACAATTTACACGTAACTCGATGACCAAGCCTGTATCCATATATGGTCGGCGGCGCACAAGTCACCGGCGATGTGCCTATATAAGCCGGTCGCTGCAGCTTCAGGCTATAGCATCGAACAAAATAGGCGAACGTAACGTCGTGAATTGCACTGAAAGAGGTAATTTCACGGTAAGACATTTTCACGGTTGTATTGTCGTTCACATTTCTCTGCTATGCAGTTCATAACTCCGAGTGTGAGTAAGTAAGTAAAACGTAATATTGTGGTTGCGTCTTGTTATTTTGTGTGCAATAATGGAAGTTGTGGAACGATGTGTGGCCAGCATTGATGGGTATTGCGTAGGCCTGTACTTTGTGGCCACTCTTCTATATGTTATCAAGTAGCCTAATGTTTTGTTATTATAATTTTGGTGTTGGAGAAAAAACTCTTTCTTTATCTCTCTTTCTTCCAGTTTTAAAATGATTATTATAATAAAAAATATGCGACTGTTGTTTTTGACAGATCGGTTTGACAGAAGAATCTTGCAAGACGTACAGTCGCTATGGCAGACGATGAGATAGCAGCGTTGGTGATTGACAATGGGTCGGGCATGTGCAAAGCTGGCTTTGCCGGTGACGATGCTCCGCGTGCTGTCTTCCCATCCATAGTCGGCCGACCGCGTCACCAGGTAAGCCTGTCAATCGTAGACCGTCTTCGTTTTCGTTCAAAACTTCAGGCAGTGGCGTTGTGACAGGGGCGGGAGCAGTCTTTTGTTTGTCAGAAAAAAGTAGGGCTTTCTCGTTCCTGTTACTTTCTTAACCCATGACTGATTTTCGGCCTCTTCTGCCGTGGCTGAACCTAGCTCTAAGCCTGTCAACTGTCGACTACAAGATCGAGAATAACAAGATAACCAGGTTTTAACAACATCCCATTTCTGACAGCTTAAACAGACTTGACTCTGATGCAGTAGTTGTTCTTGTGTGATCATAAGTTTTAAAATATATACACGGTACTTTTGAGTTATGCCCCAATTACACGACGAAGCTGACTCTACGATCGCACGACGTGCACACGTTCTGCGGTCCGAGAGCACACGTTGTGCGCTCGTAGAGTCATCTTCCTCGTGTAAACGGTGTATTAGTGACTGCGGCCGGCTTGGTGTGCCGTACTTAAGTTTACGAATCGATTTTCGAATCTAATTGATCCATAGATGTGATAAACGTTTACAACGTTTACCAAAAAATATTTGTAAACGCGTTTATTAGGCCTACTTTGTCAACGTTTATCTCAATAAAAATCACATGAGCGAAACGAAGCAAAATTATGACAGCGACGAAGATAATTAGTGGACAGGACAACTCAACTTAGTTTTCAAGTAGCTATAAGATTAA
>Ga0056128_1001380_pt1 | contig 26915 bp, 19 predicted proteins | sample WorMetLIZISLAND2_FD_71113 | JGI IMG/M metagenome (GOLD analysis project Ga0056128, IMG submission 71113) | Marine gutless worms symbiont microbial communities from Max Planck institute for Marine Microbiology, Germany - Olavius geniculatus... ... | reverse complement strand
GTCAGAGTCCGCAGACCTCCACCAACGCCATGTTGTTCGCCAGGTGGCAGCACCATATTCGGTTTGGCAGCGGTTTCCCTTATGCGCCATTGAAAGTAATGTTAACAAAAATTTCAAAGTGATCCAGAATCCAGGATTCCTTCCGGATCACCCCCAAAATTGAACCACTTGTAGTTTTTGCCATTTCCGACATTCCCTGAAAATTTCAGAAAAATCCTTCCATTAAACTTTTGTTTTCTAACATCAAAAAGGCACTTTCTTGCGCAGAACCGCGTCATTTGACGTATTAAGCGTAAAAATCGGTCTAACGGGTACCAAAAAGTGTAGTAAATTTTAAACAGGAGGGGTGTATATTTCACCTGTATAGGGAGCAAAAGCCTCTGGGCGGATTAAGCCCAATTTTTTGGTGGTAGGCGTCCAGGAGGTAATCATGCCGTTCAAATTCGGTGACGATCGGTTGAGGGGTTTTGGGTTGGCTGAGAGTCAAAGTTTGCCTTTTCCCGTAGACTTTAAAGGTCGTCCTGACAACACTCACACTATCGTGGGAGGTGTGATTACTTTTATCTCAAGAAAAGACATCAGTAGCCTACAACTGCGTGCGTGCTGTGTAAACTAACTCACCTCTACTGACTGGCAGTTGGCGACGTGTCCAGTCGCGTCACACTGCAGCTCATTAGCTGCACTACACTGCATACATCTCATCGTCTCATGAAGGCCACAAGCTGAACACACGATAAGCTTTACAATCAAGCGCTGTTCTGCTCACTGTTATTCAAACAGATGCTATATTGTACAATCTATCTCCTGTTGATGATTGACATTGATCTAGCTACAAACAAGAAAATACATGTTGGCCTCAGCTAGACATCTAGTGTAAACTTATGCAAAAAACTAACAGTTGAACTGTGTGTTAAAACAAAAGTGGTGACAAACTAATGTTCTGTGTTATATTACAATATATGTAAAAAAACCTACCAGCTTAAAACTGTGTGTAAGGACTACGTGATAATATCAGTCCTTTAAAACAGCAAAACTCATTTGGGTAACCTTAGATGGGGCTATGCATATGGCGTCCTTACAGGAGTTAGATATTAATTTCGAATTTCGGTTCCCAAAAAGGTTTGACCCTTGCATGAGGCCGCGTTGTCCGAGCCATCGCGCGTGAAAATCCACCGGGCGGTCTGACCTGTAGGTCGGTCAACAAAAAAGGAGATATAAAGCCTCAAAGTTGCATTTGCATTATCGGAGAAAAATTTTCGTTATATTTCACCCATTTGCCGAGAAGCCCCCAATGAACGGATTTGCACGAAATTTTGCACTGGGGGTCATCTCGCCGACGTAATCACCTGTTTCAAATTTTGTGTCGATCAGTTGAGGAGTTTCGGATCTGCGCGGGGTCGAATTTTACCATTCTCCCTTTACTTAGCCGGTCGCCATTAACACAGGGCTGTGCTACCGCACGCCTGTGATGGTCGACTGTAATCTTGCAGAATCTAGCGTTCATCGCTGAATGTAAGTACTGTACGGTATGCATAATACGGCCGAGATAGTCTGGTAGTATATGCAGCACGTTCAGTTTACATACAGGGTGGGACAAAAAATGGCACAAAATTGTTATAGGTTAGGCGAATAACTCCGTCAAATATTAACCGATTTTCAAATTTTTTTCACTGATGGAATCAACAAAAAATTTGTAGTAACAATAACACTTAAGATCGCACCACACCGCATAGGTGTCGTTACACTACCTTGTGAAATGTCAGACATCGCACTCTCGCCGGCGACGACAATGGCCAATTGCATGATCAACGTTGATTGAGCCTGACATGTGGCTTTCAAACAGACCTAACTTAAATCCTGTCGATTATGCTGTTTGAGGGAGTCTTTCATAGACGGTTTATCAGTGTTGACAATTCACGACAATTCTGGAGCACTGAGTGGGGCAAACTGTCGCAGCGTTTGGTTGATTGCGCTATTGGTCAGTGGCGTCATCAGCTCGAGTGAGTCGTCCAGCAGCAAGGCGGACAAACTGAACATTTGATGTGAAAACTGCGAGATATTACAGTTACTTTGGACACTAACTGAGGCAATAAACAGGTTGTTTTGTTCTTATTATTTTTAAATGTGTTGCTACAGATATCGCCTTGTTTTCAACTGTTGCTTTAAAGACATTAATATTTCACTAGGTAGTGTAGCGACACACTTGAGGTGTGGTGGGATCTTTAGTAATAGTGTTACTTCAAATTTTCTCCTTTTTCCGACAGTATAAAAATTTTGAAAATCGGTTAATATTTGATAAAGTTATTGGCAAATAAAAATTTTGTGCCATTTTTTGGCCCACCCTGTACAACGTGACTTCCTAACTGTGTGTAGCAAAGTCATTTGATGTGCGACTGACGGGATAGACTTAGCAAGGTCACCGACACTAAAGCCGCTGTCGCGTCGCATAGGCCTATTCATTGACTATGACACTAAATGACTCTGTCTTTGTCTCACAACTTACTGTTGGTTGTACACAACAGTAAGCTATCACATTTCATAGCGAATTGCTCAATGTTCAGTTCTACATAATAATTGGTATTCGTAAGAGTGACAACATTGAAACTACAACTGATTTGTATCACTCACGATAATAAAATCGTTCCACACGTTCCACTGCTACTCCAGTTCGTCGATTAGTTGCTTCATAAATTAGACCTGAACAAGAACAATTGTTGTTCCCGGTAAGGTTATAAACCGACTGGCAATAAACTGCTGTATTTGCCATTGCCAATGTGATGTCGCATCAGCAAGTACAGCGATACCATGCAGCACTAGGTGAGTGAGAGTTTTTACGCGCGACATCATGTAATGCTCTGCGCGTCTTAGCTATCGTTACGTCTACGCGTCTGTCCGTCCGTCCGTTCGTCCGTCCGTCCATCTCATCTTGCAGCCCTATCAAAATGGTGCAAACTAGGATAACAAAAACTTCACTGTGGGCTGCCACAAAGACTCTAGTTTTCTGTGACGAAATTTCGTGTCGCTGGGTGAGAAGATTTCCCTCAAACAAGGGTGCCAAAAAGTATCCCCTAAAAAGTCTTTTACCGTTATTGGCTCTTGTAGCGTACAAACGGTTGCATGTAGGCACGGACTTGATGCTGTCGTAACAAGCACTGGTGACGAGCTTTTCGGAGGTATTAACATCAATAACTTTCAATAATTTTAAATCCCGAATTGCGGGGCTTTACTGGTTTTTTTTGCGATTTTAAGCTGCGGCGCAAATCGCGATTTTAAGTTGCGATGCATATTTCAACAGCGCATTGCATTAAAATTACTAGACAGCTTAAAACAAAACAACATGCGTATGAAATTTCTAACATAGAACATAGATATTTAACCGTCTGAGTTTCGACCATTTAGATTCAAGAAGTTCTGTGTACGAGGACCTCAAATTTGGGTACCCTTTCAAAGCTCATTACTATTTTATTGCATGTTGTACACTGATTGCCAAGGTGGCAGCACCGACGTTGTTGCGCGTTACGTGAGCTTTTCTCAGATTACTTGTAAAAAGTGTGGTGAATTCAAAGCTAATATTGGACAAAACAGTTGTTATTAATGTTTTAACGCTAACGTCAACTGAAGAGTAATGCAGTTTGATGATAAGGTCATAGTCAGCAAAATGCCTTAAAGCAAGAACATTAAATTAAACATGCAATTTACTAAATTTACTGCGGTAAACCTTTGACGTCTTCGTAAAATCACAGAATTTCGACAAGTCAGTGATGACACTTTTATTTTTTTGGACTGCAATACAATAATAAAATCTCATTCAACTAGTGTTACAGTGAAAAAAAAATAATAAGTAACACGTTTCTCGTGAGACGAAAACTGATGACTTGAGTACGTAGTACTTACTACAAAGAGTAGAGAGCAGTATGACACTTAGTATGCAAAATACGCCGTGTCTGACCACATTTGTTCTCATGACATCCCGTTGAGATGTTAGAGCACACAGAGATAGACCGTAACTGCGTGTAACACAAAACACTCAGCGTGATCGGAGTCGAAAAAAGCTTTATCGACGACCCCGCCCAAAAAAAAAATCTGGGAACATTGATACCTGAACATTGTGTGAAAAATTTTATTAATATCGGACTATGCAATCGCGAACTACATAGTGCTGCAAATAAGTAGCCCCCTAAAGTTTTTTGCTGCCTTTTCAGCAGCCGATTGGAGTTTTAATAGAATTTTACTGCATTAATTAGTAAAACCTTTCACATTTAATTGCCAAGTAGAATTTGATTTTCTTAACAAAGGACAAAGTTATAAACTTTTTAATATGATCGCCTACCGATTTTTAGCATTAAAATGTTCAAGCTACAACACCAGTTTAATATGATTGTTGAAACAACACAGTTAACTAATTATCAGGTGCCAGAATTTCATTGTCACTGAATGTTTGAAGTGTCCACCGCCACCTTCAAGCTTCAACACAAGCCTTTAGTCGCTTAATTTGATAGGTCTTTCACAGCCTTGTCGATCGGTCCTTGTGGCAGATTGCCCCAGATAACCTGAAGCGCTTCTTTGACTTCGGCGATTGTTTTCGGTTTTGTCTTAGGCTTGTAGTAAGCCTCCATCATTACACCCCACACGTGATAATCCACTGGGTTTATAGTCGGCGAATTTACAGGCCAATTTATTTCTTTGTCTTTCTTTGTGATGAAATAAGGACAGTTGGCCCGCAGCCAGTTCTGTGCGCTGCGCGCTGCGTGCTGGCGTCCCGTCCTGCTGGAAGATGAACCCGGTGGGCAGGCGGCGAATGCGTTAAAAGAACGAAAATTTAGTAATAATTTATAAACACAATAAATTACTGTTTATCAAAACGCCACTGTGACGTCGTCGGCAGTAACGTGGTAACACGGATCTAAAATTCTTTGGGTCGCAGACGTCGAGTCCGTTCTTTTTTTGCAGTGGACGAACCAATTGTCAAAAAATGTCGAACAAATTGGGTCAACTTCAGGGGAGCGATTTCTACGAAATGGGCAAAAATGCGGAAAATTGTACCCCCGCATGGTAAATGGGGCTACTCCCCGACAACTTAGTGAACGAATCAGATTGATCCAACCCTAAAGTTTCAAAAACTGACATCGACTGAAATCGATCTCAAAAAATTCGAAAATTTGCTGAACATTTCCCCCCTCAGCCCCCGTTGAACTGAGGGGGCTAAAATTTTGCTAGTAAACGTCCCCCTCGGAGACCCATTAGGAAAAAAATTAGTGCTTTAACTCCCCTAATACAGGAAATATGAGGTCAAAGAAAATTTTTCTCTCACGCCCCTCAAACTCCCTTTGATATTTCACCCTCGATGCCTCCTACAAATGCGTAAAATTTGGTGCACATGACTGCTATAGCTTTACGACTAGAGGAAAAAAATGTGGGTTGAACGAATGCCCACATATAGCCTCAGGAATTTCCTTAAAAGCGGAGTCGGTTAACATTTCTTAACAGTTTCAAAAGCCTTGTGGCTAATTGGAGGTTGTAGGTATGCTGCTGGACTACAAGTCCACTTGTTAACTAGCGTAAACATTGGATAGCCGCATAATTTGTTGCGGTGCCATTAGATTGTACTGTTCATTGGCTAATATCAAAAAATTACAACAGATCTTAGTGTTGCTTTGTGGCGTCCGCTCTAATATGCGATTTTTGCAGGTTTTTGTTTTAAGTTTTTAACCACAAAATAGTGATACATCAAAACACACCATAAAACACGCCATATCGAGATCGAAAAAAATAGAATGCTCTGTGGGGAGTGCACTGCTCTCCCTCTTGGGAAGGGGGCACGCTTCATACGAGCATCTATCGCCACTGAACGTTATACATTAATCATTCTCGACTGTGTGTCATGTTCGTAGCTCTTACAGTGGGTGTAGGCCTACGTTGTGCGGGATTGCGGACTGCGGGTGTCACTTCCGCCCGTGATTTACACGATTCGATATTTTTGCAGTCATCTATTTCGCATTCGGACGAGATAGTAGACCATCGAATGTAGGGCCTAGCAAAGGCGTCACTGTAGTTGCGGTCAGACAGCTATCCCAGCGTCACGCGCGATGACAGATGAAGGTAGCTGTATCGTACGCCTTCGTCGACAGCTGCGTAAAAATCAGTGCACAGTGCATTTTTTCAGACACGAAAACAGCAGAGCCAAAAAAACTCTGGCGTGCTTGAGCAAGCACGAGTTGTTCAGAACTGCATGACAGTGACATCAGTAAACGGTGGTTCAATTAGGCATTATGGCGTGATTTTTGCTCGTGCCTATTCGTAACAGGCGCTTCTGAGAACTCTGTTTAAGCAGCGCTTTACAAATTAACATATTGACCGACTGACAAACTACAAATTTGTGTGTAAGATGAAACTATTTTAACTCTTAAAATGCACAGCAAGAAACCCAACTGTCGCTAGGACAGCCGACCGTATTAGTTGTCAGTGACCTTGATAATTTTCATTTCATCTGAAAAGGCGTATGCGATTTTCTGTTTGTGATCAATAACAACCTTGGCTCTATCTAGCATCGTTTAGTTACAATAGCGCTTACTGACTTTCAAGCTCACCCAAGATCAATGATTTGCATGCCATTTGAAAGCCAATATGCCATTATTTATTAGTGATTAATATATTTATTATGTCATCGTACACGAAGTACACATAAAAGAAAAAAGGAAAAAATGTCACATAATACATAACTGAGAAATTAAAAACTAAATGTCAAAGTCCGGCATATTTAAATAAAATAACCCATTACGAATAAAAATTAACTCCAGCAACATACATGTACGTACTCTAATACATCATGTCCCAAAATTTGCGAACCCTACAGATAATTTAATGCACAATAGTTAATAAATGACAGATTTTTAAAGCAAAATTTGAAACAGTCATGGAGACAATCAATCTATACCGGTTTTTAAAGTTTGTGCTCAAAATGGCTATTTTTGGTCTCGACGCAAGTTTTAGTTTTAGGTGGCTACGCCACAGCTTGAGTGCTCTGTCAATAACAATGCAATGAATCTTAACTTGGATGTAAACAAACTCTGACGTTATAATCACGTTACACTGAGCACACACGGTAAGGTGCATACGTCATAATGGGTGTGATCGTAATATCCCGTTTACACGAGGAAGCAAACATGAAGCAAACATAAAGCAAACTTAGAGCACACGTCGCGCATGTGTTTTTGAATACGTTTGCTTCATCTTTGCTGCATGTTTACTTCATGTTTGCTTCGTCGTGTAAACTGTGAATAAGTAATGTTACGCTAGTGTTTCAGTTGCAATGTACGATATTTCTTTAAAATCCATGAACTATAACCTGAATAAGGTGTGTTTGAAAGAAGGGGATCGCTAATTTTGGGACACGTTGTAGTAAGCTTGGCCCTATCTCTTGCCGTTTCCGAGATACGGTTACTTAGGGCCTATAGCTTAAAACTTTTCATTAAAAATTGCGGCCAAACCGCCGCAGATAGAGACATGGTTACTACTGACAACTTACAGGAAATCGTCAATACCCTATCCGATGGTACCATCGCCGACCCCCTTCGACTTACTGTTTAATCACAACACCGCACGATTAGCATACCATAGTGCGTTATTATGACCCTTCAAGATTATTCAAGGTCAATGGTTTTTTTTGTCATTTAAAAGCCAATATCCGACTTTTCATTTAGTGATCAATAACAACTTAGGTCTTATCTTGCACCATTTAGCCACAATACTTCTGTGACAGACGGACAGACAGACGACAGACGACTACCGTACCATAAGCTCGACCGTTGCGTAAGTACTGTCGGTTAAAAAATTTGCACCGAACACTGATTTTTTTAAAATATGTTTTCTAGCTTTCAGACTTTATATGGCCCTTTCCTCAGACCTGCCAATCACCGCTTTGGTGCTAGCATCCCGCGCCTCTGTCAGGACATTCAGTCTCTCTATCGTCATGACGAGTTGTACCTTAGAGTTTGTTTGGTTCTGGTAAGCAGTGCGATTACAATTTGCATATGGAGTAGTCTAAAACATACACCTAATAAATTATAACCTTTATCGGCAACAAAGTTGGAAGGGCAAACTAAGTAAGCAAGCACTCAAGTAACTACAAGAACGATCAATGTCCAAAGTAACGTGATCGTTACTGCGCGGCCGATAAGGGGTGGGATACTGAATGCGAAACGGATAAGTTTCATCTTTAGACGAAACCAGAAGACAGCCAAAAAGGCTCTGGCAAACTGCTCCAGACACGAGCAGCGGCGACCGGAAAAGCTCGGTCACCGAAGGTAGACAGTCGGGTGCGGCTGACGATCAGTGATGAAGACGAACTGGAACGGAGTCACCGACGAGTCTCGACATCTGCCACCTGACAAAGCTCGTGGATGAGGTATGAAGGTGCAGACCCATAAGAACGCTTATACAAGGGTCCAAACAAAAAGCCAAACAGAAAGCCATATGAAAATGTACAACGAAAAAGTGGACTAAATCAAAAAAAAACTTAATATTATAAATTTAGACGTCTTTTCTGATGTACCGTCTAAAATGGACTTAGTCCACTTTCTGTTTAGACCGTTCGTATTTGAAAACAAACCGCTCCGGAGACTACAGCCAGTGAAGCTGATGCAAAAGCAACGTGATATGGTAGAACTTTAAAGATGTCATCAGCATACCCAGCTTGTACTTCACACAGTCCGGAACGTCAAGCCAATGAAGCTCATTGCGTATGAGATCCGTCAGACCGTGATCGTATTTCCGTGTGCCACTGGCAATGCGTGCGCCGCGTTTAGCACTCGTTTTAGCTTGTCTGTTACATTACATTCTTCGGCGCCTTAACGAAAATTGCATTGCAGTAATCCACGCGAAATGACACGAAGGCATGGACAAGTGTCGCAGCAGAGTCAGAATCAAGTGACCTTCGAATACGACGGAATTGTCGAAGTCGGAAAAGTCCTGCTGCACAAACATTGCTGACGTGCTTATCCAGACCGAGATCAGACGAGATGGTGACACCATCGTTGCCGTGTCCAGCCGCGAGAAGACGAAAGACGGCACGAGCGACAGCAGAACGGATATTTACACTAACAATATCAGTAAACGTTTAAAAAAGATTAAAATTCTGTGCGTAAACAGTACAAACATTTGCTGATAATGTTTAAGAACCCTTAATCCGAATTCGAAACCGTATCGCCACCAGAAATAATGTGACGGATTGGTCGTCAAGCCACTTTTTCAAAATATCGCCAAAAGCGTTGACATTTTTTTGAAATGCTCTGCAAATATTGTCACTTCACGCTTTGTTTAAGAATCTTGGATAGGCCTAATAATTTAAAATCTTCAAAAAATACAGGCCGGCGCCATCAAAATCTAATTAGTTTTTTTGGGCCATGCCCAATTCTATCACAAAATTTCAACACAAAGTATTAATAACTTTTTGAGCCAACCCAGGCGACAAACACAGACAAACCTGTCACTGGACCTTCTTCATCGTCGAAAATAATACGAGGGTCGTTCGATATAATTTTACAAAACAACAGCATTTTGTTACTTTTCCAAATATTAAAAATTTGAAATATGCTTTTTGTAGGGAATTAAATTTTGAGTAGCAGTTGTGAGTTTCATTACGATGACGTCACTGTGACGTCATTTATAAACATTAAATATGGCGGCGTTAACAGTAAAATCCTTCCGTAACGAACAGTTTGCGGTTATTTTTTATAGACAAATAAAAGCCAACTACAGATGGATCCTGTATAGTCGACAACGGCTACCGATCCTTGAGGCCGAGCTGGGAGTCTGGTGAGGCCTCGTCCAGGTACGATTCCAGGTACGAAAATCAGATTTACTCCAAGATGCATCCGGTATAATAGCGACAAGTGTTTTACGAAGTGAACAGTAGAAGTTTGGTGTAAGAAAATGCTAGGTGGGCAGAAATTTGCATCAGATACCGACGTGCAATCAGTCGTTTTTAGTGGCATGGACAGCAGCCAGCATCGTTCTTTACATCGGACATTTAGAAACTCGTAGACGGATAAGACAAAAATGTTTGAGCGAACTCGGACGATATGTTAAAATAAAAACACTAATCTTTAAAATCTAAAAAGAGGACATTAACTTGTAAAGTCTATTTTTTTCGTTTCTATGTTGCTCGTCAGTTACGAGTTATGATAGATTGCTGGTGGAGAAAAATAATACACATAATACAGTGTGTTTTATGAACAGATGACGTCACAATAACGACGTCATCGTGAAAAAAATTTCTCCTCAGTTTTAAAATACAATTCCCTACAAAACGTTTATTTCGGATTCTAGATATTTGAAATACTAGCAGAATGACGCTGTTTTGTAACTTATTTATCGAACGACCATCGCAAATCACAACACATAAAAAACTATTATACGCTGGCCTGCTAGATCTTACAGCTTCTGTCCAGTGAAACGATTAGCAGCGACAGTTAACTTGCAATAGCATAGCCTAACTTGACGCTTCGCTGCAGTTCGTGCACGCATTTCGTCAGATCGTTTGCCAGCTGCAGTTTATAGGCCTAACTGAGAAATTGTAAGCCGTTATTATGCACGAGTGCAACCGCGATGATTTTCCATTATTATACTTTTTTATTTACCATACGCATGGTAGCACAAATAATAACACAATAAGCAAAAAACCAATTGCGATGTTCGTAGAGGAGCAGCGAGTTTTTTTTCTTTTTCATCAGATAGGAGTTCTGGGGAGCGCTGTGGCGTAAACTTCAGAGCTTTCTCAACGGGGTCGGCCGCAAACGCAGTCCGGTCACGGTAAAGCCTCAAAATGCATGTACCAGATATAAAATACAGTTAGTTTTCACTACACAAGTTTTACGCTCAGAAGTTTATTGGTTGCCCTGCCAGTTGCAGCGGAACCCTTTAATAAGAGGATTTTTAGGGGTTATCGGAAATTCTCAAAAGGAGTCACCCCGATCGAGGACACCAAATTACACAGTTGCAATTTTCAACCAATAGATGGCGTTATCTCACAAAAAATGCAAGATAGCGCCAAGTTTATTTTTGATCACTGTGTACCTGCGCTTTCAATTGATCTAAAAAACGACCTCAAATGACCTTGAACAATTGTACCGTATTCAAGTGCACTAATTATGCATCCTTCGGACATCATCACAAAAATTCAAAAAGGTATATTTATACGTATTACCAGAGGCAAAAAATAGTCCAGATACTTCGCTTTTAAGCAATAATTTTTATAAGGTTTAGCGAATATTCGCAGCAGTTTCCGAGGATAAGCGTCAAACGAATGTGGGGTAGTAGGAAACGGCATTCTTTAGTATTTTTGCTCATTTTATTTTGGAGATCTTAACAGCTGTAGAATTAAGTTAGTATTGTGTGCAACGTCATGAAGTGCCTCGTTGATTTTCCAATGACTTTCACAATTTCGAAATGCCATTTTCTGTTAACATTTACTCTCTGCATAAGTTTGACTAGAGTGAATTACTTTGCCTTGTTTTGGAGACAACTAGCCTACGTCGTATCTGAAAACTGTTAGGCCCACTTGCATACTGTCAGAGACAACAATGTTCGGCACGATCGGATTTAGCCTCCAGAAATAAATAATTATAATCATTGTGCTTATGGGCACATATTGAGCATCTATTACAATCATGCTGACGTCGGTGCATACTGTTTATGCAAGATAATAATTGCGGGTTCTTTTGAAATAAAACGCCAAACAATAGCGTGGGTACGTTTGCATGCATTTACGGCTAAGGAGACAAGCCAAGCGTGGCGTATAAAAACAAATTTAAAAATTTTAGAGCTGTCACAATTGACGCGTTAATTAACACGTTAATGCGTTAATAAATTAACGCGCGTTAAAAAAATTAACGCGCTTTAAAAAATTTAACGCACATACGTAAATTTACGTTAATTTACTAAATTTTGTGAAGCAAAAGTTAAAATATTCCGTTAAACTGCGGTTATTTGACAATCAAATAAATTCGAGTAACTAAACTGTAGTTTTCGTTTTATCACTACTATAAATAAATAATTATTTCGATTTTCGATGACATGCTAATAGATTTCTATGCCACCTATGACGTTAGTTATTGTTGATTATACGTTTAAAAATGTGTTCTAACTTTCTATATTAGACAGGCAGGGCCCCTCAAACGTCGCGAGGCCTGTGATAACTTATTCCCCTACTCTCCCTCTCGACGGGACTGGGTGCGTTAATTTACGCGTTAATTAATGCATTAAAAAATTAACGCCTTGACAGCTCTAAAAAATTTGCATTTTTAATAGTAGCGTTACGATGACACGAAATACCTACAGCTGACGCCTTTAACAGTTATGTAATTAACACCAAGATCCGCGTGACGAACTTTTTTCGTGTTATTAATAAAATAGTTTTTTTAGCTTTTAATCATGACTAGTTTGTATGATTTGCGTGTGTACGTTATTACATTTTAGAGCTGTCAAATTATCGTGTTAATTAACGCGTTAAAATGCGTTAATAAATTAACGCGCGTTAAAAAAACATTAACGCGCGTTAAAAAATTAACGCCCATGCGTAAATTTATTTAATTTACATAATTCTGTGAAGCAAAAGTTCCAATATTTCGTTAAACTGCGGTTATTTGACAATCAAATAAATTCTAATAACCAAACTGTAGTTGCCGTTCCATCATAACTGTAAAGAAATATAATTTATTTAGATGGCAGGCTAATAAATTTCTATGCCAGCGATGACATCAGTTATTGTTAAAAACGTGTTTTTATTTGCTTTATAACTTTCTATATTCTACAAGCGAAAGCCCCCCAAAGTTCGAGGGGCCCGGGGTAACTTTACCCACTACTCTCTCTCTCTCGATCGACGGGCCTGAGTACGTTAATAACGCGTTAATTAATGTGTTAAAAATTAACGCTTCGACTGCTCTATACATTTTTATTGTGCTGCCACGTGGTGTGTTCAACAAATCTTACTCTAAGATGCAAAAAATTTGTTTGTCTGTCTGTCTGTCTGTTGTCTTTCATACCCATCTGGCTTTTGCTGTGTTGCAAGGTCGCGAACCCCGACGGCGGCGCTTGGGTCTTAGGTACGTGCGTCCACGACTTGCCTTCATATTTCCTAACGGCCAGCTTGATAGGAAGTTGAGTTGCCAAGTTACAAAGAAAACATTCGATGGAAAGTAGCGACTGTTTGATCGAAGTCTGAATTTTTAATGTTACAGGCTTTGGTGAATCGATGCCGATGTTATTGTGCGGGGGCTCCGAAAAACGAAGACCATATTAGTCGTGTAAATAGGCTTATAACAATGTAAACCGACTGGTGGCCACAACCTACAATGCATCAGCGTTACGCACAGACGACGGACGAACGGGCAACTTAGCGGTAGCAATACCGCGCTTTGCCGTGTTGTACTGCGCAGTAAACATCACTTACAGGCTTACACTACGAGCTTCAAAGTTTAAAACAAGCATCAGCACAACCGTGCCAGAAACCACAGTTTTGTCTGGCCTAATAATAACCCATGCTAACAGGCCAGACTGCCATGCTGTTATGTGAACTGTGAACGGTGAACTGTGACCATGTTATTCGTGATTTCGGTGAAATTAAATCGAGCCGGCTGTTTCAACAATGAAAACGGTAGCTGTAGTAGGAGCAGGAATTAGTGGTTTATCTGCAGCTTATTACTTATCCAAAGCTAGTCACGTAAAGGTAAGGCAAGCTTCGGATTGTCGTTTTGATATGGGGTTACCACGGGCCACGATTAACAGCTGTTAATGTCGATAAAATCAACGGCAAATGCAAACAAGCTGAGTCAGCTATTTGCGAAGGACGTCTGCAGGGTTGAAATGCGAATCTGCAAACCGGAATACCGATAAACTGCGGACAAAATTAATAAAGTGCCGACCAAGATGGTGTTTATGACAATCTTAGTATTGGCACTGTACTTTTACACTGTATTTTTCCAAACGCTGTTCAGTTTTGCGCTTCTGGTTCTAAATAATTTGAACAGTGAACTGAAACCGACAGACGTGTCTCAGGGCTCAGTTATTATCTCCGCCAAGATGAACGTAGTGAACATTGGAGGAGATTAAGAGATTGGTCGTTCTGTCCGTCGTTTAGTGTGTGTGTCCGTCGGTGTGTGTGTTTGTGTACACGATGACTAATCATCATCTCCACGTGTCATACACAACCGGCAGAAACGGTGGCGCCTTCTTGTGAAAACTTCTACGTTGGCGGAGATATGCACTCTCGCGAGCGCCTTCTGGTTATCGGTTGTCGTTGTTGTTGTCTGTTGCCCGTTGTGTGTTGTTTTTAGATCGTGTTGTTGGAATCTTCCAATCATGTTGGTGGCTGGATGCGCACAAAGCGTCATGAAGATGGAAGTTTATTTGAAAGCGGGCCTCGAAGTATTCGAGGAGTTGGCATTGCGGGTCAGAATACGCTCCACCTGGTCGGTGTCTGTACATTTAGTGTAAAAATTGCGATCAATGCCAATTCTGAGTAAAGTAACTGCTCAAAAAAGCCCAGCTAACGCAAAGGGGAACACGCAACAGCGGTGCATGTTTGAAAGCCCAGTAAAACAAAATCAGTCTCCAGAGGGCGCCAGACAACCGGCAGCTAATTATCTATAGTGTTTTACTTGTAGCCTACTCACCAAAGGGCGTGACCTGTTTCGCTCTGCCAACGCTGTATAAGCTGGAAATTGCAAATTTTCTCTAGTTTTACCCACTCTTATTTAGCGCCTTCGTTCGGGGTGACCCCCTTCGAATTTATGGAAAAGCTTTACGGTTTCTGAAACTATAGAATTTTTCAGGCAGCCGACGTTGAAGATTTGGTGATCCTAGCTTGCACCGTTTTTGACTGATCCACCTGTGTGACGGACGGATAGACGGACGGACCGACAGAATTGCGATGACTAAGATGCGCTACAGCAGTAGCTGCTGTTGCGCTTAAAAATCAGTGACGTCTGCTGAATCGCTGTCTACTAGAGCTGCCAAAGCGTTAAGTTTGAACGCGGTAATGCACGCATGCGTTAACGCGTTAATAATGCACCATTAATATTGTTGATTTTTTATATAGACTACATAGAGAGGGTGACAGGAATTACGACTGACGAACTCGTGGCTGTGTCGCAGTACAGTGACAGTAGTGATGAAATGTCTACAAAACAATGTTTAATTTTTTGAGTACTACTCGATCGTCAAAAAAACCGCGGCTTAATAAAATATTGGTATTCGTGCTTGACAGAATTTAGTAAATTTACGTATATGCATTAACTTTTTAAACGCGCGTTAAATTTTTTTAACGAGCGTTAATTTGAGAGCGTTTGACAGCTCTAGTCTCTATATAGCTAAGCGTATCGTAAGCGGCTCAAAATGCGTTTTGCATCAAATCATTTATTTACTGTCTGAGTCTACCGGTAGCCTATTTACTAAGCTTAATCCTTAAGTAATCGATCGTCTATACATTTAGCTGCAGCTTTTATTTTTTAATATTCTATAGGGTTTACGTTTGATTTCAGTTTTACACACACGGCACACGGTATTGAGTACTATTGACCTTATCATAAATGATTAATTGATAATGTATTTCGTTTTGCTTTTTTACATACGCATGTTTGCGGACTTCAGAACGTCAACTAGCGGATCGTGATTTGCCGAATATATCGGATCCGCCGACCGACCGACCGACTACATTAATTTTCTGCATGGCGCGGGTATTATATTAACCAGCGATTAGCTATAGATTTGGCAAAGATATGGACAAGTTAAGTGGCACGGGTTGATGGCTGACAGAGTAAAATAATGATAGAGATCACGGGCACTCACTTAGTGTGCTGTAGGTTGATGAGCTGGGCGTTGGCGATCGCGTCTTGCCAGTACTTCGCAGCCACCATGCCGCTAAAAATCGCTTCATCTACGTCGACGGCAAACTCTGCCGCTTACCAAACAGTCTGTATACAGAATCTCACTTTTTACGATTGATTTTACTGCCATTATCAGAACGTTAAATTAGTTTGTTAAAAAGCGTGCAGAGCGACGTAACTGAATTGAACTCATGGCACCTAACGTAACTTGGCGTAACTTACCTGAACTAACATGGTTTAGTTATAAACGAACTGACCAGTGCATTACAGTAGGCATCGTCTAACGGCGTCGGCGACTACGTAACTACGTTCACGTACGCGTCAGTCAAACTAAATCGTGCCAGTTTAGTTCAGCTCAGTTCAGTGCAATTACGTCGCTCTGTACTCGTCTTTATTTGTCTTTTATTACTGATAGTTGGGAGTTGCTGCTACGTACAGCTTTCCCTACGTTGAACGATTGTGGCTGTTATACGCTTAAGTAATAGAGCTATAAGTAATAAAGTACAGTGATTCAAATGGTAACAGTTTGTTGCAGAAATTACATTTTTACCGTTGTAATAAGCTTGTTAGTTTTTATCTGAAATACACTTGTTTGGAAATTTTACAACAAAAATTCAATCCGTTGTGTGGCATATATCACGAATGCAGCGCTGAAATGTCTCGTATATATGGCAGCTGTGTAATGCTAAAACGGTTATGTTAATTCGTGACAAGTTTATTCAGGTGGTTGCTACAATATAGCAGTAGCTTTTCACGAACATTTTACGCACTTTTGAGTGACCGCGGCATCTCAACGATACTAGTGCATTTTGTTCTGCGTTATAGGTTTGAGGTCATTGCTGTGGCCGTTAGCGCCATTCAAGAAGCCAATGGTTTACTATGGTATCAAAGAATTGTTTCAACCACGCAGTGTTACTGACGATGAAACGGTCGACAGTTTCTTTCGTCGCCGATTTGGACATGAGGTACAGATTACGTACGTCAGCTCTGTTACCGACACTGGCAAGGCCCCTATAAAAAGTTTTGCATTTGCTGTGAAATTCAGTAAGCCTACTACATGTAAGTAAGCTTTTTCTTTTACTAAGTGATATGGATAAAAGGTTACAGTTTACGCAGATGACATGCATGCAGCCTAACTGTAGAAAATAACGGACAGAGATAATGTTCATAGTGTACATGTTATGCCAAAAAGTGCTTTTAAAAAAATGATTTTCAAAAAATTTTTGCACTTTTCGGCGCAAGCGCTTGAAATTCTAACGCGAAATTATACACACTTATTGCGTGTTTTATGTCTGCCTACATAGACTAAGCGGCACTCAATATTGACTTAGTGTTGCATAGATACACACTTTTTGTGAGACAACATCAGAAACTTAATGCTGTAGGGAGTTATATGTATTAAAACAACTGGATGCATTCGTGAAGTAAAATGGCGTAAACTTTATAAGCAACGTTTCGTAAAGTATTTTTTTTAATTTCTCATGATATTTGTTGACAATTTCTCGCTAAAACTGATATCCGTCGCTAAACTCAAGCAGGCGCTGCAAGTAGGGCCTAATCTGGGACAACTTGCCATCAACGAGGCTGTTAAAAATTTATTGGCAAGCTGTTTATTACATGTATGTCTTTGAAATGACAATGTTTTTTTTCTGCAGCGTAAACATCGTGCGTCTGTCGTTTTTCTCATATTGTATTGCTTCTGAACGTGAGAAATGATGACGTAGTTACAGAAAAAATTCAATAACTATGTCCCAGTTAAAAATAATGAAATGTCTTTTAACTTCTTACGTGGCTATAGGCCTAAAGAAGTAAAATATGTGCAAAATTGCATTTACCAATTTTATGCGGTTGCTCAAAAAATGACAAACAACTTTTAGGGATTACTTTTCGGCACATCTTGTAAATTGTACTTATAATCAGAGTTTGGTTGCTTTTCAGTAAACCTATATTTGCATACACTTGTGTAATCGTGACAATAAAGGTTCTGCGAGTAAACGTCTGACATAGGCCTAAAGCGTTTTTTGCATTTTTACATGCAGCGCTAAAGTTCGCATTGGCGTCGTGTGTTAGATGAGTTGGCGGAAGAAAGCAAGAAGTTGGAATTTTTCGACAAACAGCCTCATATTTTAAACAGCGAAGAGTATAGGTGTTCAAAGGTTAATTTAGCTTTTGAATTTGCCAAAATAAAAGATTTTCAACTTCGAATTTTGTATTTTTGATGTGTCTGGTGTACATTAAATTTGTGTCGTGGAACGGTGACTGAGTTTGTTGCGTAACGTTTTGTGTCCTTAGGTTGCGACGTACATGGCTGATCCATTGTGTCGTGGCGTGTTCGCCGGAGACAGCGGCGTACTAAGCATGCGTTCTTGCTTTCCCATATTCTACAACCTTGAACAGGATTTTAGATCTATATCTATCGGAACACTGCTTCGAAAGAAAGGTTGGTAGGAAATTGGAATACCTCTCTTACATTGCTTAGCATGAGTCACATTATAGAACCAATGGTCAGCGTCGTCTGTTCTTCTCCTGTTTTCCAACAGACAACATTTTTGAGATTACATGTAATGTCGGTTTGGATGATAACAGGAAAGATAAATGGAACTACAATTACTTTTACATGTACGCCCATAATGGTCAGTTCTTACAATTTTAGGTTTCAATTAATATTGTTTGTTTCGTGTGTTTCTTTTATAATTTTTTTTGTAAAAATTAAATGTTGTGTTTCATTGTGTTTATATGTTTGTATGTGTGAACTGTCTGGAAAGGCTGTCTCTAAAATGACCATGACCTATACTGTGTCTGGCTTGACGATAAACCCTACTTACTTACTCACCCTTTCTGTCTGTCAGTCGGTCTGTTAAATCTTTTTCTGATCGCCCTTGTAAAGTTATTCTATTTGATGAATTTTTATGGTCGTTAGGCTGTCAATAATGTAAGATTTTTTATCGCTAAGGGGTCAAAATACAATAATCGCTTTTTTATTTTGCCTGAGTATGCGTCGTGTGTGTTTGTAAGTAAGTAAGTAAGTAAAATGACTGCAGGCGCAGTTTAACAGTTAAAAGGTAAATGTAAAGGTTGTCAATTTGTATAGCGCATCGTCGTGTATACACACCTCTAATGCGCTTTTCGTCACTAACCAAAGCCGTCGATCGCACAGTCGCCGCGTGCAGCCTGCAAACACAGGCTGGTGCATTGGCCGGCCAGACAGCCCAGTCAGCTGTACAAAGGTCCCCACATTCCGTAACCCATATAATGGGTTACTACTCATTTAACCGACCCCGGAGGGATGGCAGGCTAAGTTGGCCTTGTTGGTTGACTGATAGCAGACGCCGAACCCACAAAGTGGTCAAGCAGCCATCCATCAGTCTAGCGCAGGATAAGGAAAGTCCGCCGGCCAGGACCGACGTTCTAACCACTATGCTACGCCACCAACAGTTAGCCACAATGCCCCGCGATCTCAACACCTGAACAAAAACGTTCTTAGCAGCCGCTTAAACTGTTTAAAGTTAATGTTTGTGGGTTAAATGAATGGTCAGAAAGCTTAGAGACGAGGTCGCGGCTGGTGAAGCGCTTCAGTTCCGAGAAGTGGTCTGTCTGGTCGTTCGACAATGGACTACAGACGCTGCCAGACACGATTGCGCGCTATCTACAGCAGTCTGTTAGCAACGTTGGTGTTCGCACGAACACACGTTGTACTCGGCTGCACTTTACAACAGACAGTGTCCAGGTTCAATCATCTCTCACTTTGATCTTAGCCAAGAGGTTTTTGTTTTTTGTGTGTGTTAAGTTTAAATTGTTTGTTTCATTATTATGTGTATGTGTGAATTGTCTGGAAAGGCCGATCTCGAAATGACCTATACTGTGTTGGGCGGGAAGTTAAGCCCTACACACTCACTCATTCACACCCAATTATCTCTCAATCGAGGAGTTGAACTCTGCCATCATTACATTGAGTTTGCTGGCCTATAGCTGCATGCAACGTAACGCGACAACAACTAGCCAGTATCAGTGTGATTGTGCAATTGCTGTTGATAACCTAAGCCGCCATAACTGCCGTCGCCGAATTTTTTTCTTCGGCCGACAGAGTTAATTAAAACACACTTGCAGCTGTAAGCTGAATTGCTGAATAGAAATACTGTAAAATGCAAAAATGTCAGAAATGTCAGACTATTTACTGGCATTCGCCACCGCCGAAAAAGTTCTTGGTTAAGTCGGCTTAACTGATGGTAGATTTTACGCGCGAAAAATATCCAGCTGGCCAAATTCTATAATTAGCATCGTGCCTACTATAGGACTGTCTTCTATAATTGTACTGACACTTGATGTTTATTTAAAATGAACTGTGCTGCTAACCATATGTGCATTTGCGCCCTTACTTGCAGTGTACATGCACCGAGATTAAAATTGAGTAGTTCTGAACTATAGAGTCTATTTAATTCTCGCTAATGGCGAAAAAGTTCAGTTATGAAAGCTGATAATTCTGAAAAAAATTGTCTAATTACAGTATCTGCTACACTGCGGCATATAAAAAGTTGCGTAAATTTATTTTAATAACTGAGTTTAAAATTCAAAATTTGTGGAATTTTGATTGATTTTGTAACGTTTCTACCAAGACAGAAGTAACCACAACCAGCACCAAATCTAAGACAACTTCACTAATTGTTGGTTAGAGTGCCGTTTCGTAGGACCCGAAAAAGAATAATAGGCCTATTGAAAAAGTAAAATTTGGGGATGCAAAAAAAACAGAAAGAGTCAACGGTGTTGACGTGTTTACTGAAGTTTTATACATTGATGATAATTATGATGTAGGCCTACATGTTGTTTCGGTTGTTCCAGGTGCATTTAGAGAATGACTGCCTGACTGTCGATCATGTCGTCTGTGCTTTGCCGGCGTTTAGTTAGTACGCTGTTGCTAGTATTAGTCTATTTATCGTCTTGTTTGATGACATCTGTCTTTTTTATTACTGCTATGAGTACTGCTGACTGGTTTTAACATTCTGGCCTTCAGGCACATGTAGCCAGTGGAAACAAATTGCTACCTCCACTTTTGGACAGAAGTTAGGCTTACGCCTCTGTGGCCTACTGGTGACTGTAGTACAACGAGTAATGGGTTGTAATCATTTGCCTCTAACACCTATTGTTTGTCTCTGTGCATTTATGTGTGTCTTTTTATGAAAAATTCATCTCAGAGCTAGGGAGCGTCACCTGCCATATGGGATCACACAGTGTTATCTGCCACCTGACACAGGTGAACGTGCCCCATCCTAACCTCATCCAGACAAACCGGTACTCGATTTACCTACCTCGAAGAATGGAAGACCGAGATGATCTTGGTGTTAGTTATATACCGAGATGGTTTAGCCGTCCGCAGACAAGTCATCCATCTAAGTACTAACCACTTGATAGCGACACGATCGGGATTTAAACCCACGACATCTCTATCGTAAATCCAACAAGTACAGAACGACGTAACTAAACTGAACTGACATGGTTTGCCTTTTTGACGCACTGACGTCACATGCGTCATGGACGCGAGTCATGGACGACGGGGCGTGGCTTAAAAAGGGTTTAAGCGATCATGGCGTGACATCGAACGCATGTACAGATGCTCGCTCATTTATGTTGGTCACTGGGTGACGCGTACGTGCGCCTGATCACGTAGTCGCCGACGCCGTTAAACGGTGCCTACTGTAGTGCATTACTGCTTGCCGATTGGTCGGTTTGTCGAAGACTAAATGAACCATGTCTGTTCAGTTCAGTTCAGTTCGGTTCAGTTGCGTCGCTCTATACGCGCCTTTATAGGGTGTTTACACGATCCAGCAAACGTCCAGCATTAGCACGTGTATACATTTGCTGGAAGTTTGCTCGACGTTTGCTGGATCGTGTAAATACCCCATTACACTACCAATCCAGCAAGTGTATGTGAGTCAGAGCTGAGTGGCCTTGTATGCGAGCAGCATCCTCAACTCGCCGCGCTTCTGAGCAGCATTAAGTTCGCATCTCTTGCCGTCGTCAATCTTCAGTACGCGACCAATGTCCTTTCTGCTCAGGTAATTGTATCATAATGGCGCCTAATAATTAATAATAACTGGAAATTCGGGGCAAAGCTTAGCGTGCGGCCACCCGGCGCCCAATGTCCGTATGTGGGACCAGATATTTTCATTAACTTGAAGTCAAACTTGAAGACTAAAGTTTGATTTCACTGCAGTTGAACTTAAAGTTAAACTAAAAAGAAATTTAAGAACTTGAACTAAACTGAAAACTTAAAGTTAAATTTCTTAATCCCTGATCTCAGGTTTGAAAATTTAATCTCGAGATTACAATCACTACGTGCGAGTGGTTGTGGTTAATTACCTTTTTCCGACTTTCGATATCTCGATCCGTTTCTTAAGAAGTTTAGCTTTTTATTATTAAAATGTTGGAAACCTTCGTCTTCGATAAAGTGGGCGTTAGAAAACCTTCGCTATTATCTAGCATTATGTAACAACTTGAGAGGCCAAGATCCCTTAAAAGCCAAAATATGTTTTTTTCTAAGAAGTTTATTTTGTATGGCCCAAACTGCTGTTAGTAAACCAAAACTATTTTTTGTCGAACGCTGGAGAGACTGCCGTCGATCACGCGTTTTACAGATTTTTCATATGTCAATCCATTTCGGACTTTCGGAGATATTCGCGATCAAAGTTTGAAAGTGTCTGAAACTTTGCATGTTTTGGTTCCATTTTTTGGGCAAAGAGGCGGCTTTTACTTACAATGTTAAAAATATGTATGTATGTTTGTATGGATATATTTGGGTGAAAATTGTATATATGTTGCGGTTGGTAGGGTTTTGGTCACTTGATTCCGTCGTCCGAGCTTCGTGGAGTGCTTGGAGTTCTGTACGAATCCTGTGTATTTCCGCAGCACAACGGACTCAACGGCGGCACACGACTCACTGTATGATAACGATATTCTCTATGCTAGTCTACTCTAGGCCCTATTTAAATATCCAGGATTGGATCTTTTAGATTATTATGCTTACAGGAGGGTGATGTTATCTAACTTAATTTAGTAAGAAAATTTGATCTTGCGTTTTCTACAACTGCATGTAAAATTCAAATGCACTGTTGATTGTACGTAGGCCTACGACATTTTTGCGTTAATATTCTGAGAAACAAGTAGTGCAAAGTAAAAGCCTGTAAGTAAGCTTAAATCTGCGGTGTTGCGTAATGGTCTGTGTGTGTGGATCAACGTAAGGTAATGTTAGGTGGCGCGTGGTTCAACGAGTGTTTCGGTGATACCGACAACTGTGATGTCGACCACATCGTCGACACCGCCATTAGCATTGCCTCTCGACACCTCGGTATCCGTGACACGCCGACCAGAGTCATACCGAATATACTGAAGGTCAGTATTTTTACGCACGACAGCTATGCTAAACTAAACGCGTCTTATAAACCCGTTTACACGATCGAGCAATCATCCAGCAAACGTCGAACAAATGTATTCAAAATACACATGCTAATTGCTCGACGTTTGCTCGACGTCTGCTCGATGTTTGCTAGCATTCATCCAGCTAGCTCGACGAGCTTTGGTAATTAGCATGCTAATTTGGAGGGCGGGCGGGTTGTAATTGGAAGGCCTATATAACACGTGATCAGCTGTGGGCTAAGATTAGGCCTACATTTAAGCCAAGGGCGGGTTTCCATCAGGCCTGCTTGATGGTATTAGCTATCGTAAAAACGTCCAAGTCCGTCGAGGGGGTAGAAGAGTATGGGAGGTAAGTTACCAGAGGTCCCACGACGTTTGGGGGCCCAGCCGTCGCTGAAAAATATGAAGTACACCAGAGTGCGCCATCTTAAACAGAAATGTTTTTTTAAAATTCTCCCCAGAAGGGCCCCGCTGTGGCTCTCGACCTCCCTGGAGGCGTCTGTCTGTCTGTCTGTGACACTCTCTGTGCTGCGCCGACTGCGTCTGTTGGCTCGCGACGCTGAAGCTATAAACGCCCCTTATGGCCAATGCACACCTATGACGCCGACGAGACTCAACTCAACTTAACTCAACTGCTAAGCTGAATCGCGTTGTAAGCCTCGTCCAGACATTGTTGGAACAGCAAGCTGCAACTTGCAGAATTGCATGTGCGTGTACTAGCATCTTAAGTGTTCGCCTAGGCCTATAGTGGAGTGTTCAACTATGTACGCATAACAATCGCTACTGTTTGTGATGACTTGCGTGACTAATTGCATTATCTGTCAAGTGATGCCATATTAGACAGCAATCACCCATTATCTTAAGGTGGCAAACACACAAAGTCATCTATGTCTTGTTTCCTGTGATTTTTACACTAATCCTATATTCCGCAAGTTGCTAACCTACTCTGTGCTCAGCCTTTTACCCTCAGCGGGATGGAAAATAAGTAGTAGCTTATGGGCTACCGGATGAATGCCTAGTATGGCTGATCGGGGCGGTGATGTGTCTGCTAGCTGCAAATCAAGCGCCCAGTTTTTCACTGACGCGGGCAATAGGTGGCCGCATAGTGCGCTGCGGTATTATTAGTTTTTTCTGCCAATCAGCTGCCACTTTCGAGATTGTACAGTGTTTCTGGTCATAAGTCTGACTTGTGCGAAAAGCGCTCACCTTCTACCACGTTTGCTAAATTTGAAGAATGGGAAAGTTTCGTCTGAGACAGGGTATGATATTCGTGTGTGTTCGTGTGTGCGTAGAATTGCATACCACACTACAAGGTCGGCCACGCGGCGGTCGTGCGTCAAATCGCTGACTACATTCAGACCCAGAGTCAGCTGAACGGCTCACTCACACTGACTGGTGCATCTTACAGGGGCATCAGCGTCAACGATTGCATTTATCACGCCAAACTAGATACACAGCCGCTTACTGCGTCACTAGGGGTTGACTAAAAATGCCGGACATGAAATAGACGGACCACATGTCCAAACATGAAATTGACGGACATGAAATTGTAGGACAAGATATATATCGTTTGAAAATAGATTAAGTCTACATTACAATGCAGTGTGCAATTCTTTGCGAAACAACGGCAAAACACAAATCACAGCAGCAAGGTAAGTTGTATATTATAATATGAATTATGTATAATATGTTGAAATGCATAGAATATTATGAAAACGTTAACTTAAAATTAGATACAGGGTAGCAATGCTAAATTGAAGTCTACTCAATCTAGGCCTATATATTCAGCCATTTGAAACATGTATTGCATTTTCAGATTCGTCAATTTTATGTCAACCTACTTCATGTCTTACCAATTTGTCTAACGTTGACTTCCTTTTTCATGTCCGTCATTTTTACGCCCGATATTAGAATGCTTCGCCCGTTTTAGTCATGGCCTGGGCGTTCGTCTGTCTGTCTGTCCGTCCGTCCGTCACATTGCTGTATTGTATCAAAACGGTGCAAGCTAGGATTATGAAATCTTTAATGTCGGCTGCCACAAGGACTTTAGTTTTTCGTGACAAAATTTCATGCCCCTGGGTGAGGGGGTTCTCCTCGAAAGAAAGCGTCAAAGAGGGTACCCCCATAAGACGTTATTTTGCCCATACTGGCTCGTGTAGTGTGAAAACGGCTGCAGATAGGTGCACACATGCTGCTTATTATAACAAGCGCTGGTGACAAGCTTTTTAAATTTATCAACATCAATGACTGTAGACGACTTGAACCCCCAAAAGAGGGGTTTTTAGTGATTTTTTCGCAATTTTTTTGACTGCATCGCACACTTTAGGAGTGAATTGCGACGAAATGGCTGAAGATAGACCAAAATAACACGCACATGAAATTTTCAGCATTATACGCAGATTGTAGCAGTCCAAGTGCCGACCCCCTAGGTTCCAGTCTGGAGACCTGATCACGCAATCAAAAAGGGGTTATTCTCTAGGAAGTGGTTATTTTACTAATATTGGTTCGTCTAGCATGAAAACAGTTGCCGATAGGCACAGATATGCTGCTTATCGTAACAAGCATTAGTGACAAGCTTCTTAGGGGTGTCACACATGTCACATCACATCATTTTTGTTACAGCATGTGCTCAAAATGTCCTCCTTCAGAACGGGAGCCAAACATTCCCCCCTGGGCCTATCAACCGCGGACGTTTCCCCCTCGGACATTTTCCCCGCCGGGGCGTTTCCCCTGCTTTTCGAGTGCCTAGAACGAACGCAAGTGCGTAGACGTTGATTGACGCCACTCATTAACAGCACATTCATTTATGCGTTACTCAAAGCGGCTCATTCGCCGTTGATGCGTTGTTCCACTTGGTCAACGTACGATCTTAAAATGCATGCGATTAGTGTTCAATAAATAACAGATTTTCAATGATTTATGGTCTCGATTGTTTTTTGATTGCCGATGCGTGCGCTACCAAGCATAAATATATCGTTGTTATTCAAACGAAGGAACTAATGTTAGTGTCAATAATATAATGTGATGTTAATAATAAGAAAATTTAAGACAACTAATAGCAGTTCTAATATAGCAGTTTTGTGAAGTCTACAGCGTAGTGATAATTGACGTTAATCAGTGGCGAATTCAAAGGGGGAAAGGACGGGGAGAGGGGGGAGGCGGCAGTCCCCCGCTGCCTATTGACTGGATGCATTTTAAAATAAGACTAGCACAGAAATGCATTATTTGTGCACAAATTTTAGAAAAATTTTCTGGGGAAGGGGCATGGTTTCTTCTCTAGACTCCACCACTACCCTTCCGCCCTCCTAGGCTTATTCCAAAATTTTGGATCCGCCACTGAAGTTAATATTGACCACTTTAATTCGACAATAAGTCAGAACAGAACTAAGCCTAGACAGACAGAAAAACAGATACGTAATACAATAATATATCCGAGCACAAAACTTAGCACATACAAAAATCAGTGAAGCTTAGCTGTAAACTCCGCAGAGATATCTGCCATCATAGAACTCATAGACTTAAAAACACAAAAACGAATTTTATCTTTATAACTTGAACAACATCTAAAATAAGCCCAATAAACATCTTGGGTAACATTAACTTTGCTTTTAGCAATCCTGACATAAA
>Ga0056128_1001379_pt1 | contig 26927 bp, 23 predicted proteins | sample WorMetLIZISLAND2_FD_71113 | JGI IMG/M metagenome (GOLD analysis project Ga0056128, IMG submission 71113) | Marine gutless worms symbiont microbial communities from Max Planck institute for Marine Microbiology, Germany - Olavius geniculatus... ... | reverse complement strand
AACTGTTTCTATTTCTCAGAACTGTAATATTCTTTTACAGTAACTGCTTTTGATATACGAATCCAAGAAATACAAGACGTGACTGTTATTTCATTTACTTTACTCGTAATATTGTAATGAGTGACTGCTTCTCTGATGTTTATGACTGATTTATGCTAGGTAACATGTAATAAATTTGTATTTGTTGAGATTTTTGATACCGTAAATATGTCCTGAAATTTACTAAAAAGTTGGTCCTGAAATTTCATTTTTGCTGCTGAGACCCCTGTTCCCAAAGGTCTCTGTGATTCCTGATGTAACCTTGGAGCACGCAAACGATGTCGAAAATTGAAGGCATTTGTAACTTGTAAGGTATCGATGATGATGATGATGCTGTTGTTGATGATGCTGCAGGGGATATCGGGATACATGCAGTCGTCACGTGACCGGAAGTGATGACGTAGACAGCTCGTCGATGGATGACACCGAGCCTGGAGCGTTGCCGTGGCCGTCCATCTGTCGGCGTGGTATGCAGATCAGTCGCGGTGGATACCGTGGCGGTGTCAGTGCTGGCCACCATCACCATCAGCACGCGGTCAGTCGACGTCGCTGCTGTCCGCGCATCGCCGATGAGGTTGATTCAACGACGGGAGGACGTCGTCAGCGGGCCTGGGCCAACGCCTACGAGCTGTCGTCGGACCTGCGTGACAAACAGCGCGAGGCGCTGGCACGCCGCTACGGTGGGTCGGTAACTGCAGGACGCGCCGCGGCCGTCATCCAACACGCCTACCGACGACACTGCATGGCGCGCAACTTCGCCAAGCTGCGCCTCGAGGCCGACCAGCGCTGGCGACGTGGACACCGACCTTTGTCAGATTTCAGTCGCAGTCAGACAGTCTGGTCGGACATGACGGCGACCGTCGACGCGCTGGAGGACCTGCGACATCAGGGCGGTGCGACGACCACGGCGGTGCAGGCAGCGGATGCGACGACCGACGGTCTGACGTGTATATCGGAGTACGACGTCATGTCTCACTCGTACTCGGCCGACAACATGCTACAGCACTGCTCGACGCTGACACGCAACTATCACCACCGAGGCGTCACGGTGTCCTCTGTGCCGCCCGCGCCGCCGGGTGACCCGGGCGAGGACGTGGACCGCGAGCTTGACGCTGCCGCTTACGCCGGTCAACTGCGGTACATCAGCAGCGGAGACAGCAGCGACGACGGCGGCTCGACCAGGGCATCACCCGTCACCGCCGGAGTCGACCCGACCAGTGCCGATTTCGAGACGGTGCTGGAAGCGAACGTGGACTCGGACGATAGCTTCAGCAGTGCCGGCGCCGCGGATGACGACGACGACGACGAGGGTGATGTTCTAGGCTCTAGTTCTACCACGATGTCGTCGTCATCGGCGATTGGTGTACGTCCAGACTCACCGGTGCTCGAGATGCCGGTCTGCGGTGCGACGGTTCGACTGCGACGCAAGAAGCCGGCGGCCGCGCTCACTGACGGCGGCGTGGAAGACGTGGGCGGAGTGGATGCTCTGTGGCAGCGCAAGAGTTCGATGGAGGTGGACTTCGACGACGAAGCACATCATCGAAAGCTGAACGAGGCGCTGGAACGCGGCGCTATGATGGACAGTCTGGAATGTCTGGCGATGATGGCGAGTGAACGCAGTGTCCTCGACTCCACTTTGAACTCCACGCTGAGTTCTACTCTGAGCTCGTTGTCGCGGCGCTTCGCTGACGAGTCACTGTCGCCGTCATCAATGACGTCACCCTCACAGCAGACGCAACGACAGACCGCCTCCGACAAGCTCAGGAAACGAACGTACCGCATCGGACTCAACCTGTTCAACAAGTAAGCGCCGTCACCTACACACTGGCTGCATCTTTTGATGCTATCGCACACATTAGACTTACACCTTCATACTGTACAATTTGCTGCAGTATGGCTGCCGGACTGCGTTTTACAGTTTTTCAGTAATAATACTGCAGTTCCTGTTTCGCTGACAACAAAAATGTTATACGTGACTTGAGCAGTCAACGTGTTCGGCTGAACAAGAGCCCCCACAAACCGGGTTCAAATGCCAGAGAACGGCTTCAGTTACAGCTAAACTGGCCGGGAAAAGGCACTGCATGACAGCGACCAAATCATACTTGCATAGGCCTATCTAAATCAGATCGATCCGAGTGGTGATTGTGAAAATCCTGTCGAAATTCTAAATCTGTTTATAACTTTTGAAGTATAACGTCGCTGACGAGCAAACAGAGTAAAACAGAGAGAGCTAAGAATCCGTCCTTCGCCGGAGGTATAGTAAACAAACACTACCCGACGGTTGCTGTATTTATGATATCAAAGTGTTAAAAAACCAATCTCCAGATATTTGTGAGTGACATCACACTTGATGGTGTAACAGATATACTGTCGTGCCTGTGGTACTGCATTTCTTTTTGCTTTAGACGCTGTGGCAGTTATATTTTTATCGCACGTCGCACAATACATTTCAGCGAGGTTTTTGTGATGGCTGATCTGATCCTGGACTGGTTGAAGCCTCTGTGCTTGGTTGATAAAGCCCCGGCTACGAGCTGCAGTTATTGAGTGCATCTGCAGTCAGCTGATAACACCGGCTGCGCTGTAATAACGCTACATTAAATCTACTCCGAGTCTGAGGCTTCCTGCGGAGTACAGTGTATAAGCAATGATAGAATTTCCATACTTTGTGATTGGATTGTACTAGAGGCTAGCGCATGTCTATAACTCTATATGTAGTAACTTATATTTACTCGTTTTGTTAGCAACTTGGCAGCTGTCCGCATTAGCAGTGCATGATGTTTGATGCAATGTCCTGACGACCTGTGAAATGTAGGCCATGATGTATTTTTTCTTCTGTTTGTTACGTTTTTTAATACTTGTTGAGCTTTTGCACTGTTGTCTACATTTGTTCATTATGAATCAATATCAATATCAATATCGGTGAAACTGATCAGACGTTCATCGATCTGCTTAAGCTCAAAATTGGATGCTATAGCTTTACTGAGTATAACCCTTAGTCGACTATATAAGAGCATTTAACTCAACTGTAGATACTGTACCGTAGTTGTATAGAGTAAGCGGAATGACACTGAATGCGGCTGCTGTTGTATTCGTGGGTGGTAGCTGTATACTTGGAGACCTAGCGTTCTAGCATTATGCTATTATATAGCCTGGACTCCTTGCTATATACAGCTCTGTGACGTGCTTTATGACATATCATTTGCCCGGCCATCTGTCAGTCAGCGAGTGTGATGAACAGATGGGCCATATATGTACATACTCAGTATTTATCTGATTATTATGTCTGTCACGTCGCTGTTCGCTTAGCTGCTTAACAGACTTGCGGCTTTTTGCAGCCAACGTTTTTCAGACTTTTAAAACGTCATTCTTGGAATAAAGATTATTTTTTGTAAGAAGAAATTGTTTCTTTTGGGGAGCATTTTAATGCTTTTTCCCAATGCCGTTGTCCTGATGGACAATGCAGCAATTTATCGCTATGTGTCGTCAGCGGGAAATGTGTTTTTCTTCGGTCTTCTTGCAAAAATAGCATCTTTTTTTAGTTTCGTGTTGTGAGTATTTATACGGAGTCGTTGATAATGTCGCGACTGGCTTCGTGACTACAAGCAAGCGACAGCTGCGTGTTTCTGTTAGCGGCAATTTATCTAACAAAAGATTCAGTAAATCATAGCGTTTGAATAATGCATTGGCCAAATGCAAGGCCACAGCAAAAACTGCCTTTCGCAGTTGCAGGCTGCAGACCAGCAATTATCTAGGGGCGCGGCGCGTGTCTCTTCTAGCAGCTTTGTCTATTATGCGACCGTCTTGTCGTCCTATAAGCCGCATTACGCATATTTCCCGTCTGTTTGTCCGTCCGTCCGTCTGTCTTTCCAATATGGGTTCTTAAGTAAAAACAAAGAGGCTCAGAAAAATAAAAATGGATGTGAATGTTACGCACCGCAGCAGTAACCAGTGTGTCAATTTGCAGTTTTAAAGGTCAAAAGTCATGGTCACCGGAGATGAAAAACCTCACGAAAACGGCACATTTTTTCGCGTAGTCTGCATCTTCGTCCGCGATAGCCGCGTTCAAAGAGTAGCATCCAGCAGATACAGAAATTCAATGCTGGAATCTACACCGGTAGCCGTACATTTATACGACGGTTGTGATGGGGGAATTTTAATGATTGCGCGGACGGCCGCGTGTCGTGTCCGCACTGCGCGCTGACGTTTTTTTTCTCGTATCCGGTTGCAGTACTTAGGTATGCGGTGTTGCGGCGTTGAGCGTTACTGCGACGAGATGCTGTGAGGAGATGGTGCAGTATTACTGACCTGACCCGTGCGTGTGCGCGTGTGTGTGGATAGGCCCCTATAACAAGACTATGACTCCTATGCACTAATACATACAGGATGGCGCACGAAAAGAAACGGAACGCAGTTGCCGCAGATAACGCAATCGGACAGTTTCGGAAACGGTTAGCCTTGAAGCCCTTGATCGTGTTGAACACATGCAGTGTTCGAGTGCTTAACATGGCCGCACTTCACTGCAATGATCGAGGCTAGTCGTTTCCAAAACTATGCAATAGCTTGATGTACGTTCAGCCTGTGTGTTCTACTTTTTTGTGACACCCCATATATTGGGCTAAGTATTGAGATGAGTGACTGATGGATAAACGGCACAGTTGTTCTGTGCATTATGACGGCGCTAACAGCTGCTCTGTATACGTCTCACCTGTGCACTGTCTGTCCATGCTTTCTATCAAAGCACGCTTCTACAGCAGTACGTGAGCTATTCTAAACACGTACTAAACGCTTGTACTTTGTATTTGTACTGTCCAGTGTCTTGTACCTGTTATCAGTTCGAAAAACTTAGCAATTTGTGGTCACCTTGCTTTATTTTATTTTTATGTCTAATGACAGTGAAAACAGTGATATCATATATTTTTCTCCATTGAAGTAAGGAGATTATAGTATTACATGCGTCTCTTTGTTTGCTTGCCCGCGAGCTGGAAAGTTATAAAAAAGATTGGCATTGTGGTATGTTTTTTCCAGGGGTGGGTCTGGGTTCAAGAAGCAGTCGAATGAAATAATAACAAAAATAAAATAATCCGTATGTATTCACTCTATAATCCCGATCATCGTTATCCATTCGACTGTTTAAGCCAGCTTTTTGCATCGCTGATTTGCTATCTGTGTTTTTGGTGTGATGCAGGAAGCCTGAAACGGGCGTCAGGTACCTCGTGGCAGGTCAGTTTGTCGATGATAGACCGAGCGCCGTGGCCCGCTTTCTGCTGACCCGCAAAGGTCTCAGTAAACAGATGATCGGTGACTACCTGGGCAATCTCCAGCGGCCGTTCAACATGGAAGTATTGAGGTATCACTATCATCTTTGGTAGTTATTTTGGAAGTTAGAGTTAGTATCTGCCGCACAGTTTTGAGTGTCAGATTTCGTCCGCAAAATTGTTTTTTTTGGTTATGCCCGACAACTGCACAAAATTAAGTCAAAATCTATTCAGTCCTTTGAGTAATATGACAGACAGACAAACGGACACGGGTAAAAGCAGAACTTTCTTTCAGCAAAGTGGTGCTAATAATGATTAATAATAATTAATGATCGTAAATCGTAATACGTTGCGTGTCGTCCAGCCAGACGATGTAGACGGGCCTTTAGTTTTATACTCCACTCACTTTGGTTTGTTGTAGTTTGTCGCTGTGCTGTGCAACAAGTCCACCGACTAATCGGGGTAGTGGAGTCTGGGCGTTAACACTATAGAAAGCAGTAGAATGATTGGCGATGAGGATGCCAGGTGGTCGGCCCGCAGGTGCGCCGCCGCTGTATAAATTGACTTTGTGACGTCACGGGGACTGCGGCCCCGAGGGACAGGTATAGGGTGTTGTGTGGGGGTAACGAGTGGGAAGGTGACGGATGGGGTGGTACAGAGAAAGTGTTGCAGCTGTGTTATGCGCGCCAGTCTGTCGCGTGGCGCCGACACACATTAACCCTTGCCACAGCTTGCAGTTGAAAGCGGAACTTTTCTGCATTTAATTCTTCGATGGTTTTTCCACTGTTGACGCGGTGTTTAAAAAGTTAATTGTCGTTATCACAAATTTGGTGAAGTGCGGCAGATTTAGCTGGCTTTCTGGCGCACTTAATTACTTAAGTTTCTTGTAGTTTATCGGCAGTAAGGGGTTAACAGAGTCGCGCGGAGCGACGGCGCCGCACTTACACAAAGAAAGACTGCTTGTATTTTTACGCGGCGGCGTCGGCGTTTCGTTGAGTACATGCTACCGGGCTGGTTGGCAGTGTTCATTGATTACATTCAGTGATTGATAACGTTACACTGCCTGCCTTGACGGATTTCGTTACCCGCCTGCTTTGCGCCTCCAAACATCGTTCTCTTTTTTCATTTTTCGCTGTCTCTTCAACGGAAAGATCGTCCGGCCTGAATAAGTGTTTCTCCAACAATGATCGAATGTTTGAGAGATCCGGACCAACGACGTACGTGGTGGGAGTAACTCCAAAGAACACAGCCCGTTAAACAAAAGTCGAAAGTGGTAGTAATTTCATCTTTTTTCTGTCCGGTGTGTAAAGATGTGTTCAATGCGACAGAGATGAAGTAGACTGAAACTGTCATTTCGTTTGATTTCATTTCGTTTCTGCCGTTTTGAAGTGCACACCTTTTTAAGTGGCAAGTGTATGTCGAGCCTCGAGGATCGTTGGTGGATTTTCACACCACACATGCGCTTTGAATGCAACTTTTCTGCTCTTCGGTTCAGGACCTGACTATTCCGCTGACTCGTTTCGGCGTTTTCGTTGGCTTTTCACTTGGCGTGCTCGCGGACGGTCGAATGGTGTGCTTATGTCCATGTGTTTATCAGTGACAGGAAGGTGTCAGGGAGGGATGACGGTCACTGGAAATGAGGATGAGGACCGTGATGATGATGGCCAGTGATTGGTCAGGCGTGGATCACGTGACCGCCGATGAATCAGTCGCCGTCTGTCCCTCCGCCATTGTTCAGTTGTGCTGGTCGTGGTCACTCGCTCCCCTCCCGCCAGCTGTCATTCTCCTCCTCTCCACTGGCTGACTAATGTGTCACCATTATTCCAGTTAACTCTTTGGAGAGTTACTATAAAACGCCCTGCATCAAGCACGGCTGTAGGACAGCGTAATGATTGGTATAGACTGTGGACTCAGACTCTCACTTGATGATGTGGCTATTTCGTTTGGTACAACGGATAAGCTATAGTGACTGTAGGAATCTTGGCATCAGTGGTCTTTATGTCAGCTGTTGTAATATTATCTCTTGCATGAAGTACGTAAGCGTGAGAGGTTAGACCAAACTGAAATAGTCTACTGAAAAATACTGTCCCAATGTCGTTCTCTATGTTATTCTGTATGGTGAATTTTCTTCTTTCTATGTAGAGACACTTTTATGTGACTAAAGGTTATTATTTCACGAATATATAGACGTAACTGCGTGAGGGGTTAATTGACTTTGTTGATTATGATATATGTGTACAATATTCATTGCGTGGCTGAAGTGCAGTGGTGGTGGTTAATTGTGGCTGGAGCTGTGGTCTATTGACTTAGGCTACAGCAGCTGATTGCATACAACTTTGATGTGATGATCAGCGGCCCCTGGATGCACTCATTGATGCTATATTTCTAGTACTAGTGCTGTAGCATTCTGTTCATCATACTCTGTCCACTGTCCATTTCAGTCATGAGTCACTGAGTCATCATCATCGTCAGTGAGCTTGTTGCAGTATTGGCTGTGTTGGCTACTGCTGTATCGCCTGCATGCATGGCTGGATATCAACGAATGATGAATTAGTTTCTCCGGCGATTTGAAACCCATAAATAATCTTGCATCTCGTATTTGACTGCTGAAACGTCTTCAAAACGCCCTGTAAGCTGAATGTAACACTGGCTGCTAGTCATGGATTGATAGCGACATTTGAGTAGCAGTGTGAACTAGCTGATTCTTTCTTCCAGTGTCTTGTTTGTCAGAGTTCTCACAACAAAAGCATCATATTCCAGTTTTTTTTTATTTTTTGGACATTACGCAATAGACAACAATATTCGCAGTCAATAGTAAGAAAGTGTGTACTGTGTCAGCATACATGTATATCAGAAAAATTTTAAAAAAACACCCGTTGTCAAGGCATTTGGTCTGTGAAAAATCCTGTTCCATACAGTTCTCATAACTCATATTTAAAAAAAATTATCCAGTTAAATCAGCTAGCATAAGTACAGATAGTTTACAGCATGTTCCAAGGACATCAATCACGCCTCACTGAATGGTTACTGTGAATGATGACTGGAATGGTTCGTCCAGAGTGTCGGCTGCGTCCAGAGTGTCGGCTGAAACTAGCAACTGATAAAACCTGTTTTTCTGCAGTGTCCTTTAACAGCCGATCAGATCAGTAGCTCTGAGGTTTGGTGTACTGCCGGAACTCAGAAGTATGTGACAATACATAGATAGAGTTTGTAACTCTGTATGTGTGTTTGTTTGTTTCAGCTGTTTTGCCGAGCAGATCGATCTGTCCGATCTGCCGATTGACGTTGCGCTGAGAAAGTTCCAGTCCTATTTCAGAATGCCGGTATGACGAATAAACCTGCTATTTTATTCCATTTAATTTATTGATTCAAAGCAATACAGATAATATGATGGATCAACGATGATAGTGAACTGATAATATCACGGACTGATGTGACGGACTGTTCAATCACAGAAGTCAGAACTGTATTGGAGTCGTTTTGTTAGGTTTGTTTGTATGCTAGGTGTCAGTGAGGTGCTTGGTCACATGCGGAGACTCCTTCTCTGTAGCCTATTATTCTATGCATCACATTGCACGTGGTCATCCCGTCTCAGTGTGTCGGAATTGATTTTAAATGATCTGCTGATCTGCTTAACACACTGATAATAAAGATTTGTCCAGAAAGAAACGCCTACTGAGTAAGTCAAAAAAAACACGAAGACACAGGCTGAGACGTGATATTAGCATTGATAATACTTCAAGGCCAGTGAGTTAGCGTGCATGTATTGTCTGTGTGTGTTCGCTAGGGTGAGGCACAGAAGATTGAAAGACTGATGGAGGTCAGTTTTGTTGTGTTTCTGCTTTTAATTCAGATGTATTTTTACTGTCATGAATGTAACGTGATGTAATGCAAGAAGGACTATTTTTTTAGCAGCAGAGGCTACTTGTGTGTTAGGTGCTCCTATGTGTCGGGAAAAATAAGGTTTTATTGTTCACAACTTGAGCTGTAGAAAATTCGCTGTAATGTATAAACAGTGTATTTGTGTAACGTATCAATTAGAGCTGTCAAATTAACACGTTAATTAACGCGTTAATGCATTAATAAATTAACGTGCGTTACAAAAATTAACACACATAAGCAAATTTGTGTTAATTTACTAAATTCTGTGAAGCAAAGTTTCAATATTCTGTTTATCTGCGGTTATTTGACAATCGCATGAATTCAAGTAACTAAACTGTTGTTGCCTTTCCGTCACAACTGTAAATAAATAATTATTCCGACGACATGCTAATAAATTTCTATGCCAGCTATGATGCCAGTTATTGCTGATTATACATTTAAAATGTTTCTAACTTCCTATACTTTACAAGTGGGCTGCCTCAAACGTCGTGGGGCCCTGGGTAACTTACCCCACTACTCTACCACTCAACGGGCCTGGGACCGGGTGCATTAATAACGTGTTAATTAATGCGTTAAAAAATTAACGCAGTGCACTGTGCGAATGCGTTAAAAAAAGTAACGCATCGACAGCTCTAGTATCAATGTCTTAATCACATAATTAGTTGTTGAAAATTTTAACATGGGTAAAAATTCTAGTTGAAAATTAGAAGTTTAGCCAATGACACATTTTTCCAGGATCTGGAAGGTATTGAAATCCGAATACGGTCATAAAAGTTTTGGAATTTGATGTAGATGGTCTTGGAAGTTCTTGAAGCTTCAGTTGTTCATAATGATTGTTTTGTTACCACGGTATGCACATTTTGTAGTCGGTACTTAGCTTTCCAGTCAGTACACTTCAGAATAAAAGTCTTGATTTTTTTCTGGAACGTCATGACCATCCTGAATATTAACCGTTGCAGACTATTTAGCAGTTACAACACATGAGTTGGTTCGCTGACGTACAGGCATTCGCGAGTCGCTACTGTCGTTGCAACACGGACGAAGTGTCGCGGTTTGAGTCCGCTGACACGGTCTTCCTCATTGCCTTCGCTGTCATCATGCTGAACACTGACCTTCACAACGCTAACATCAAACCCGAACGAAAGATGAAACTTACCGACTTTATACGCAATCTTCGAGGTTTATACCATATCAGTTTCTGTACTACTATTTCTATGACAGCATTTTAGCGATTACCGCTACTAAAAGGGATTAAAGTTATGTATATAGCTCTTTATTGGAACCCTTCTCCGAGCTGTAAAGTGTCACCTGCCATATGGGATCACACAGTGTTACCTCTCACCGAAGCAAGTAAATGTGCCCCACCTTAACGCCAGCCAGACAGATTGATACTCTATTTACCTACCCCTGAGGGATGGAAGGCTGAGTTGACGTTGGTGGTTAGTTGTACACCGAGATGGTTTATCTCTTCACAGACAGTCATTCACTCATCCAAGTAGTAGTCACTTGATAGCAACCCAACCAAGTCAAACCCATGAACATTATTAGGCTAATAGCTGTCATAAATGCGGTACTGTATTTTGATTGATTGATGCAGGATGTTGTGATAATATTATCATTGTTATTCTTATCATTTTTATGATTATTAGCCGTAATTCACGTGATGTATAGTTACCTGGTAACTGGCAGGTTGTTATGACATGTCTGTAGGCATAGATGGTGGCAGCGACGTGGACAGTGATCTGTTGACGGGAATCTATGAACGTGTGTCTGAGTGTGAGTTTAAGCCTGGCACTGACCACGTCTCTCAAGTCGTCCGCATTGAGCAGATGATCGTTGGCAAGAAACCAGTACGTTAGTTTATGATATTTTTATTTGTTTATTTTCACCATCTGTGGAAGAGATGGCAGTATTGTTTTCACTATATTCCTTTGCTAGTTTTTTTTTCTCAGTGCGATTGCTCATGAATTACTGTACTTATCTTGATGAACCATGACAGTCTGTATATGCCTATTGAATATCAAGCTCATAGCTCAAAGGTCAAGGTCAAGGTCACATGAGTTTTTTTGAGTTTCGTGCATGCATGATACTACTACTTGAACCAGTTAGCATGGATTCACGAATGTCAATCACTGGATGGCACCACTTTTACTGCTCACGGAAGCGAATGGTGCTACCCGTGGGCAGTAATTATCTTTGAGCAAAGCTTGACGATCTTGTTTCCAAAACTGTCAGATTACTTGATCTGCATAAAGCATGTGTGTTTGACATTTTTATGTGTCACCATGTACATTTGCTGTCGTGTATGTGTGTGCAACGTATAGCAGCTGGCGGTTCCATGCCGACGACTGGTCTGCTACTGTCGACTCTGCGAGGTCGCCGATATCACCAAGAAGGAAAACATCGATCGACATCAGCGTGAAATGTTTCTCTTCAACGATATCCTGCTGGTAACGAGTCATTTCCTTCATCAACATCTGTCTGTTCTGTTATGCAGCATCCCAGTATAAGCCACATTATGGGTCTTGTTCATGCGTCTGTCTGTTCATCCCGTGCAGCCTCCTAACTTGTAAACGAAAAGGCTTCGCGAAACCAAAATTGGTCTCTATGTTTCATAGGGCTGGAATAACCAGTGTGCCTATTTTTGGCTTAGAAGATTAAAGGTCAGTGGGATGGCTGCATAATATGTCAGCACTGGTCCAACCTGTGTTTCTAGTTTGCTGCAGAATTGACTAGTGTTTCTACTGTTAGTGCACTGCATGTTGATGCTGATGCCTGTTGCAGATTACAAAGATTATAAACAAGAAAAAGTCGGCTGCATACAGCTTCAGACAGTCTTTCCCGCTGTGTGGCATGACAGTCTATCTCTTCGATACTCCATGTAAGTTTTTCAATACAGTACGACGTTCATTAAGTGTTATGCACTGTGTCAGAATGCAAAGCATATCAGTGATATATAGTATAATAAAGTACAGAAGTCTGTAGTTTATAGGCAACAGTTTCAAATCAAATCAAATCATTTATTTACAGATATCAACTATCATCCTGCAGTAGCACAAAATAGAACTTTCAATAACAACAAGTTCTGCTGGTTATCCGCTGGCTGTCACAGGACTAGTGGCCACTTATGTGATGCCATATGTTTGGTTTAGTACAGGGAGAAATACTCAGTATCTCAAAAAAATAGTTAAGTTTACGTTTCGAAGAGACGCCTTAAAAGCACTAAAATTTCTAAAATCAATTATCGACGCAGGTAAACTGATCACATTATTGTCGAGAATGTTGTTGTTATTTGTTTGCAGTTTGTTAGATACATTGTTTGATATTGGTGCAGATTACAGGCACGGAATTCGTTTGGCAACGAGCGTCGATGCCAAGATTCTAATAACTCTGAACGCTCGCAGTGAAAACGACCGAACAAAATTTGTAGAAGATCTCAAAGAAGCAATACTCGAGGTAGACGAACTGTTACTTTTACTGCCAATTTCATTTTTAACCAGTTTGTTTTCTGGAGTTAAATTATGGATTAACTCCAGAAAAAAAACTGGTTGATCCAGGTCTGCTGAAGACAACTTTTGTAAGTAACTGCCTCAGTTTGTTACAGGCTGGATGCTCTTCTTGTTGCCCAGTGCTAAAGCTTGGAAGGGAACATGGCATTGTGAGTGAATGTGTCAAACATTATTGTCATGTATGTATGTTATGGTTTTATGTTCTGACAATTACTATAGTTTGTGGTATGTCTGTTGTAAGTTGTATTCCATGTTAAGTAGCAATTATTGTAGTTTCTGTCATATACTGTTATTATACCATTTACATCTGAATGACATTGTTTAGCTTATAATAAATGACAGATTTTACTAAGTATGTTAATGCCACTACATTTATTTATTATTGTCATATGCTGTTTAAGCAGGCAGCTTTTTTGCCAAAGTTATACTCCTAGTTTGGAATTGTTTAGAGTGCGACTTTTTACTGGCGTGATGCCCTTCGTTTCCCAGCCAGCATTATCCAAGCAATGCAATGTAAGACGTTGATTTCAATGGTGAGGTGTAAGTTTTGCTGTGATTGTTTTGTGGTAATGACAGGAGTCAGTGCGTGTGATGTGTGTGTGTGACAGATGAACGAGATGGAAGCGTTGAGGATCGACGAGGAGCTGCGCAAGCAGAAAGTGCCTCAGAATCCAGTGAATGTGAACCGATACAGCAAAGACTCGGGCGTCGTCGACATTGAACTGTTGAAACTCAGTAGTGATGGCTCGGGCACCCATCGTCTGTCAGCACCCGAGTGTGAACGACTCAAGAAGACAACTCTCTCCAACTCTCTCATCGACATCTCAGAAGGTCAGAAGCTCCTTTGTTTTAGCAGTAGTAATGGTGACATCTGTTGAAGGATTGAAGATCTGCCTGTGCCTGCTATATCCACCTATCTGATCAGCCATGCCAGACCTTTGCCCCATAGCCAGTAAACTACTACAATACTACTCATTTGCCATCCCTCTGAGGGTAGGAAGCTGAGTTAGCCTCAACATTAAGTATCTTGTCAGCAGTGGCGTAACTATAATTTCTGGACCCCCCGGCAAATATTCGCTGCAGGCCTCGTCCAAATTTGATTCTCAGATATGTTGATACCGGCTTAATTTTTTCAATAATTTGGGTCACTTTGGGCCCCCTTTACCGTGATGGGCCCCTGGGCCCCCCGGCATTGCCGGGGCTGCCGATGGCTAGTTATGCCACTGCTTGTCAGCTTGCTCAAGTTTGTCGCCATACCACTAGACCACTGCACTGACATATCTGTGTAGCATGAGAATGGCAATGAAGAAGCGCTGTAGCAGTGACTACTGAATTGCTATTTTCTTGATTATAGAAATCTTACAGGACAAATAATTATCATAGTGGAAGATTACAGTTGCAATGAGCTGACAGTTGAGCGGCTATTTTAGCATTAGCTTATTGCAAACAGTTGATGATTTGACTTTGCTACGCTGCTGGCAGATGCGTAATGCTACTCCATACGTTGGGGGACAGTGGCAATAAACAGTTTTGCTACATCATCAGACAGATTACAATGCCAATCAGGAAACAGATGCTAATTGTGCTGTATGAGAATATTGCTGTTATTCTGAAACAGCATTCATTAGACTGCTGGATTTCTGCTGCTGCTAGCCAGTTGGCGTTGTAACTTGGAACCTGTTGGTTTCACTGTGTTTGTGCATATAAAGCTGAGTCAACTAACTCATGAATGTATACATTACATGCGTGTGTGGCGTGTAGGCAGTCGACGTGCTAGTGGCGGCTCTCTGGACAGTGGAATGGTGCGTATTGCTATTTTACCACTAATTATTATAACTGATGCTTCTAGCAATGCTGGGTATTGCAACTGGTCTTACCATGACGTGGTCCATCTGTCTGTAACACTCGTGCACCCTGCAATAGCCGTTGGATGGAATGTGATGCCATTTAACAGAACAATCATGTCATGTGGCCCCATGTAACATTGTGTTAGATAGGCCCACCAGCTTGGCACAGAAATAAAAGATTTGGGGGTCGAAACTCCCACTAACAATTTGCACTGCAAGTTGGTGTCAAGCTAGCAGCATCCCTAGCAACAGCGACAAATCATTTTGGAGCTTTAAACTTGAACCATCTCTGCCTCAAAGCGCCACATAGGGGAGAGGGGTGAGCTCCCTGACAATGGAGCTTGGTCTGTGCAAGTCTTTCATGTTGTAGGTGGAATCGCTTCTTGCTGTGCAAGGGATTTCACCTATTGCTGCACATTTCTCCGTAGCATGGTCTGTCTGTTTGTCTGTCTGTCTCCGTCATCTGTTGTTTGTTGCTTGTGCATCCTACTTGAACCGTTCGATGGATTTAGATGCCATTTGGCAGTTACACTGTTGGGGTCCATTGACACATTGTGTTACATGGGAGTTTTTGACTACTGACGACTTGATATCAGGATTTTAATTTCTATACGATAGCAATACATTATTTTACATAATATTGCGACATGCATATTGATATCGATATTTAAAAAAAAATAAATATGTAAATCTTATACAAGCACACGAATAAGACGTGAACATTGAGCAAGGCAGTATGATAATAATTGATAATAGAATACGTCTCTGGGTGAACTTATAATACGACTGTAAGTAAATTATGACACCATTGACTCACCGCATTTGTAGTCCTTGTGCTGAAGTGTTACAGTAGTGCAGCATTGCTGCTGATGCTCAGTAGCACCACCGTCATCATCAGCATCATCATCATCAACATCAGTTGCTGCTCAGTCATGTTGAATGTCATCGTCGGCGTTGATGATCGTCCATACTCGACGATGATGAACTTTCTGGGTTTGGCCTTCAGGTCCATCTTACACTTTCCACACAATGCAGGACAGAGATTCATCTGGTGATAGTATTTTGGTACTTTGCACCACTTGCGCGGCCATCCGGGGCTGGCACCGCATTTCTCATGGTCTTTACAACGTTCCGTGCAGGTGGGACCAGTCCATCCGGCAGCACACTTGCAGCGGCAGGTCTTCTCATCCAGTTTGGAAGAGCTGTGACAGCGAGCCTCACACAAGCAACCTTTCCCCTCAGCCGAACACGAACTGTTACACAGTCTGTCACTGCACCATCCTGCTCCACTGGTGCACTGTGAACAAGGCGGACCCTTCTTGTACGGCCTCAGTGTTATATGATTCTTATCCTGCATATTACCTGCAGGTAAGTAGTCACAAACGAGGTAAAACACCTTTGTTCCTTTTTGGGCATTTTTCATCTGTTTGCCCTTTTGTGTCAAGCCGTTGCATACAGCGTAGGTACAGCCAACTTGGCGACTGGACGCCCACACCACCTGTGTGTAGTGACCGCACGTTCCTGCTTCAGAAACTTTGCTTGTGTCACACTGCCGCGTGTCGTAGTTGTAGCCGATTTTCTCGTCATACCACAGCTGGATGCCGTACGTGTAACTTTCAAACTTCACCGTGTTCATCGCCAGATTCTGTCCACGTCTTGGAACCCATCCTCCTGATGGTAGTTCAACAGCAGTTTTGTGCCAGTGGTCAAACCTGCATTGTTTGGCCAGCATCATCGCTGTCTCGGCCAGACTTTCATTCCACGCCATCAGCTCCATGCTGGACGAACCTTCTTGTCGACGCAGCTTGTTATGATGATCAAGGATTATTGCTTTCTGTTCGCCTGTCAGGTTCATGGGTCCATATGGATGTGGAGACTGGACGTCAGTGACGGTGAGCATCAGACAGATGACGGTCAACAGCTGGTTGTAGACTGCACGATGCATTGTCACTCACTCACTCACTGCTGCAGTGCTACTAGTTGAATTTTAGTTTTCTCCTTACCTCTACTCTGATGTTCCACTGCCATCACGCATGCAACTGCAAAACGAAACAAACAGCCTTTTCTACTAAAATGTTTCTTCATTCACGCATATTGAGCTGCTAGGCCTATCACTGCTCGAAAGTCGAGATAAACTCAAACACAATATGCTGGTTATATCTCCAACTGTTTGGACAAGTTAAATGAATCAGAGTAAGGACAAGAAGGAGAGACTGCTAAAAACACGCAAGAAGATTGTCTACATAATGTTCTAACATTGATACACTGCATGTATAGATTTGTTTGTAACAGATGCAGATAGACCTAATAGTGGATATAGTGGACAAGTTAAATGAATCAGAGTAAGGACAAGAAGGAGAGACTGCTAAAAACACGCAAGAAGATAATAATGTTTTGCCAAAAAAATTATACCACGATTCACTTAGAGCTCTGGTGGTGGTGCACTGCAGTCAAGTAATTGCAATCCCAGGATTGATTTTTCAGTCCCAGCATCGTGGATTAGGAAATTTCTAATCCTGGGATCCATTTTCAGAATTAGGCTTACATATTAGGGGCCTAGTTGTTACTTAGTATCCCAACATTAGCGCCCTACTGCCAGCAGTGTAGTGAAGAATCTGTAGTAAATATAGCAAAAACATAGAAAATATCATGATATATTGCAATATTTTTGAATATTCGATATTGATATAGTGATATCAAAAACGATATATCAATATTTTTATCTGTAGGGCCTACCATTGCTCTAGCATAGCATGGGACAGATTATAAAATCACTTCTGTCACACTGTCTGTCTGTCTGTAAACACTACTAGAGCTGCAATTTTGATTTGATTTTGATGAAATTTTGCACAGTGATTCGGGGCCCAAAGAGTAAGATCGAGTTTGTTTGGGGTGAAAATCTGATGACTCCTTTCCCTATATTGCCCCATTTTTACCCCTGCAATGCACTTTCAATGGGAAGGTTTTCATACCACAGTAAACAAACCTGCAGGCCTGGCCTATAGTGACGGCTGATAGCTCAAAAACGTGTCTCAGGGCCGGCTATAAACACAAACAAGAAATTCGAGCTAATGCTCACGAGATGTGCAAAAGCCTATAGCAGTTCTGGTTCTGTAGTTTAGCTGAAAATTGCGGTGTTCACGCTAAGTTAATATACAAATACCAAATTCTCTATCTGGATCGCATAACGATAGTTCCTTGGTGCCACCTTGTGAATGATATAGACTTGTGTCGCAGCCCGAAATCGCCCAAAAAATTCATAAAACCCCCTGTTTTGGCGTCCAAGGTCATTGAATTTGGTGCCAATAGAGAGCCAGTATACGACTTCCTATTAGTGATTAATAGTAACCTATAGGCCCTATCTCGCATTGTTACTGAGATACAGTGACTTATTGGCCAAAAATCACAAATTTTGCCCATCCCCCTCTCATTTAGCGCCCTCGTTCGGGGTAACCCCCTTCGAATTTATGGAAAAGCTTTATAGCTCTTGAAACTAGAGTCTTCCTGGCAGCCGATGGTGAAGATTTGGTTATTCTAGCTTGCACCACTTTTGACTGATCCACCCATGTGACAGACAGACAGAGAGACAAACAGACAGACAGAGGGACGAATAAAATGCGATGGCTAAGACGCGCTGAAAGCAGTAGCTGCTTTTGCACGTAAAAAAGACAACTAATTTAGTCCCCTAATTTGAGCCTAACTCTCATCCCAAATAGTGATCACTGCATTTTCAATGGCCTGTCATTAACAACCGTCCACAAGTTTTGCAGAAACGATTAACTTTTTGCGCCTTGAAGTCGCTTCTGTGCAGATTATTTCAACAAAACGGCTGAATTAGTAGGCCCTATTCGTTATAGTATTTAATTTACACAAAGTGTATAAAAAAGTAACAAAATGCCAGAGATTTGAAAAAATAAACGATATAAGACAGGTAAACGAAATGCCAATTTCAAACATTATAATATGTGTTTGTTTGCATTATTATTTTTAATATTAAATTTGGTCAGCTACTGTATGTGTTGTTATTTTACATTTGCATACGTAGCCTGACATTTTAAGTTTATACGGTATACCACAAATCCCATAGAATTTCTTTGCATTTTTTAACTTCCATGTAGTTAATCGTGACCTTACATATCGCTGACAAAATAAATATCTACGTAAATATGTACGTTCAACTAGTTACACTGTACGCTGGCCTTACAGACATGTACCATGAAATAAGAGCGTAAAATGCTGAAACGCGACAGCTATCGTGGCAATGCCATCCGCAGTGGGACAGATACCTCGTGAATACTCTCAACTTCTGCTAAATTTAACGACTCAAAATCCGCCTGATTTGTCTCCAAACTCTACTTTTCGCCAGTATTTTATTCATTTTATTGTGCGTAAAGTAGATTTAAAATTGGTTTTATTTTGGAAAACGGACTACTTCGCTTAGTTTTGTGGGAATACTATCAAATTGTGTTCAAAGCGGACGGGTGTTCTATTTTGCTTAAAGCAGCTGTCGAATTAGAAGATTCTGTCATTAACTTTAGAATGTCACACTAATCTAACGTCTGATTAGTTAATTATAGCAATGTTAGAAAATGTAGAAATGTTTTTGTTGGTAGATAATAACGATTTTTCATATATTTAATGTATGATTTTTGCGGGGATGTGTATGTGTGCTTTCGAATAATTGCGCACGCGCACTGCCCATACCAAAATAAACCTACCTCGAAAACACCCCATCTGACGCAAAGATCTTCGATATACTTCTTACATAAGCCGAAATCTAACTTATTATGTCCCAAATTTCGTTGCCATGGCAACAGGGGTCGCCAGGGGAAAAATTTAAATGACACCATCGGATAGCCCGGGCCTGAAAATAGGGGGTAGGTGCAAACAGCGCGCAATTATCTTTAAGGGGGCCGAGTTATGGCCCATTTTGTCCCAAATTTCGTTGTTATGGCAACAGGGGTCAATCAGGGGTTAATATAAATGACACTGTTAAATTGGCCGACCACGAAAACCATACCATAGAACTAAAAATTACGACTATCTTATACATAGCCGGAGTTATGTTGGTTTTAAGCATTGTTTAATTTTCGTCATAGACCCCATTGTAATTTTTCATATTTTTGTGAAAAATAGGTTAAAATGTTAAATTAAAATTTTGTAACCCCCAAAAGGCACTTCCATGCGCGAAACCGCGTCATATGAGCCATCGTGCGTTAAAATCAATTCAGTCGTTTTTCCTGTAGAGGACGGCAAGAAAAAAAGGAAGGGAAGGGAAGGGAAGATACAAAAAGTCACGCAAGCCTTATATTTTATCTGTTCGTGGGGAAGCCCCCCGTGAACGGATTTTCACCAAATTTCGCACATCGGGAGATATGCCAGATGTAATCACCTGCACAAATTTTGGTTTGGAAAAATTAAGGAGTTTGGGATATATGGGGTGTCAAATTTTGGGTTTTCCCATTGAAATGGCTGGTCACCCTTACAACATCACTATCCCTGACCTCCCAGAAGAAGGGGAGATTTCCAGGATCAAAACCTGTAGCCGAAAAATGCAATAGCCAATTGCTGTTGTCACCTGGCAAATACAGCCGAGGAGTTGCATGGAGTGTACAGTGATTTCATCTTTTACCAAGTTACTTCGGTGTTTGTTCTTGTTGTTGTTGTGTGATGTTGGGTTGTTATGATATGGTGTGTGACCGTGTGGGATGTGTAGGCGTCGGCAGAGTCTGGCAGCACTCACAGCTGTTGTCAGCATGATGGTTTAACTGCTGCTGCTGCCGGCAAACTGCTTCCGTACCTCAAGACACTCCAAGCCACGCCATCTTCTGCATCGTCATCAGCGACAGCCGGCACTGCAGGCCGCCTCGCCTCGCAGACGACGAAGCTGTCACCATCCCTGGAACATTCACACTCCTCGCAACACCGCCACCATTAATGATGACTTCACAGCTCATGTCATCATTGGCTAGCTGGTTCTAGGACTGTAGCAATAGTTTAACAGCAATGTCCACGTTCGTCATACAGACGTAGGTTGCTTTGTGTGGGCGGAAGAGTTATGCAATTGCTGTGTTGTTGCTGTTGTTGTTTCTGTCCCTGTAGCTTCTGTTTGTGACAGACATTGGGAACACCTGTCATACAATACAGTGATGTATTCTGCAACCCTGTCACTGCACTTCACCCACAGAGCATTTTGACAACAGCTGCCCTGTTGTCAGATATTTGCTTGCAATATGTTGGTGTCAAAATCTCGACCTTAGTGTGTGTGTTTTACATATCTCTTGTTTCTTTCTAATGCTGGCTGTAATTATCGCCTTTATTGATATTGTTAGAAGTACTTCATCCTGCCATGGTCCACACTGAATAGCTAAGTCAGGTACACATGATACGTGACTATGTCACAAGTGTTTATGTGACTGTGTGTGTGTGTGCCATTTACAATTCAGGAAAATACAGTTGTTATATTTTACCAGTTGGCATCAGAGTCCATTTAGTTGTGAGAGATTTCATATACGATGAAGTTGAATTGTTTTAAAATGGATTTGTGTTGATTGTTCTGCTAGACACGATTGTTTCTGGACTGTATATCGTGACGTTTCAAATATTTCATTCAATGAGATTGTACGTAAATGACATTGTGTCGTCATTCATTGTTTTGTTGTTAGCGTCGTCCATCTGTCTGTCTGTCTGTTCGTCAGTCCTTCGCTGTGTGTCCTGGTGTTGTGTTTTATGTTGTTGTCTCATTCGTCATCCTCTGTTTGTTACATCTTAGTCCGGTTACTCAGCTCGTCACTGCTGCCCATCACCCATCAAAGGATGAACAGAAATCCTTCCGTTATTGTCATTTTTGCATAAAAATACTGGAACACCTTTTGCCAAATAATGTTCTTTGACACCAAAAATGTGGCTCATTTCCCCGAGCATCTCCATGCAGACTCCCTGGCCTGTTTGGAGGGGTTCACTGCCCCTCTTCAAGTGTCCCATTCTATGGAGGTTGGGCTGCTGTACCGGACCATGTAAGCAAATACTAGCTGCAGTGGGTTTGCTGTGAAGTGGAAGTGACATTTCTGATGACATATCAAGTGTGTTCTGTGCTGACTGCAGTGTTGTATTACTGGTGATGACAGGGTGCCTGCCGCCAGCCCTGACAAGATCACTTGCCCACCATATACTGTATGCCTACTCTGTGTTACCGTCATCACGTCAGAGGCCAGTGATCCCATGACGTGGCACAGAGAACTTTAGGCGTTTGACAAGATTCCCACCCATGACTGTCCGTTTTTATACGGTGAAAAGTTGATCAAAAGCAGAAAGTAGACACTGGCAGTATTTCGTATTTTGATATTGGCATCCACAGCCTATGTTTACGAGTATGAACAACTAGAGTTTAATAAATGGCCTGCAGACTCCATCTACTCAGCACCTAGGAATTATGTGACTTGATGTTGATATTTTTATTTTCAAAGAGCTGCATGGTTCTCACTCTAGCAACTTTTAAAGTCTCCGCATGTGTGTACATCCATGAGTTTCATTTAGCACAATTGATGACTGCCATGTTCCAAAGCAAACATCTAACAAGTAAAACTAAACATAAAACTAACTTAACGAGTAAATGCTGTTAAAAACCAAGCAAAAGCAGCAAGATTGACTTCATTTCAATTGAATACTTTTAAATGAATTATCATTATGTATTGTTTGAAGAATCATTGTTACAGCTGGCTAGTGGCTGATACGTGATAATACACTGCAAGCTGTTTTGTTGAGCAGTCTTGTTTCGGTTCTTGCTGTATGCTACTATAACAAAATGCCCCTCCCCCTGTTCTCCAGTAGACAGCATTCTGAAATTACTGACTGTCCTGGGAGATTATTAGAACTACTATTATTGTTAACTAAATATGCACACATATAATGGAGTTCTTACAGTTTTAGGTTTAGCTCATTTTTTTGTGCTTTGTGTTTCTGTAAACGTTAAACTTACTGCTCTATTATTATGTGTTTGTATGCATTCTGTCTGGAAAGGTCCCCAAAATGACCTATACTGTGTCGGGCGGGACGTTAAACCCTACTCAGTACTCACTCACTATAACAAAATGCTCGGTCAACACTCAGCTCTTGTGTATGGTTTAGTGTTTTCGTTCTGGCTGCAGTTGAAGATGCATTTATTATGCACTGTAGTAGGGCTATATTACAGTTACTTGCCGTTTTCTTTTTCTGTTTTCATTCAGATGCTTGCTGACTTGTGACAGTCTGTCTTAGTCTATTGCGCACGTTTTGAGTACCATAGGTCACATCTGGTCCAGGTATATTTTTTACCTGTATAAGTTTGTGTAAATATTATGTCATATCTAAGCGGAGAAGGCAGTAGGCAATATTTACCTGTGCGTATGTATGTGTACTTGGGTGTACGTTATTGTGTACGTAGCACATACAACTCACTGCCAGTGCATTGTATGCCGCTGAACTGTTTTGTGTCTTCATGAGTAGCCTTGCATTGTTTCGTTAACCAGTAAATTAATTGGAAAAACTGGCATTTCAAAATGCCACATAATTCAAATTTAGCAATTTAAAAAACTTGGCTGTAAGAATTTTAGTTCAACAGTTCGGCATTTTTAGGCATTATTCTTGTAATTTGTCAGTAAAACTTAATTTTTGCATCAGTTTGGCATTAATTTCAAACACGAATGATTTTATCACGGATGGTATTTATATATTTTTGAAAATTTGTTGCTGTTTGATTAGTGAAATGCACTGCAGAGTTGGCATCCCGATGCATCGGTGCAATTCGCCAGTTAATTAAACGTGAAGTAGTCGATGTGGGAATAAAACAGTGAGGTGACGTTAGATTGCGTAGTATATGTAAGTTTTTTGTGCAGTTAGTTACAACGTTTTCGGGTCGTGAAAATGAAAATTTCACCCAGTAAATGAACGTACATTGATTCTACTCGTTGCATATCGCAGTTTTCCCATTCCTGCGTGTTTTGTCTCTCCTCATCTACAAGCATTATCAAGATTTGCATCTCTGTTTATCTTATCAGATGAAAGCTTAATAGATTGTAGGGTATGGTTTTTATTCAGGATTTGTTCTGATGATTTCTTATCTAGTTTGTACTTCGTAGAACGTGTGTAAATAAGGAATGATATTTGAGGATATTTATGCTGTTAATATTCATCTAACGGCGGTAGTTGACTGCAGCACACAACTCGTGTGCACTTTCACAGCACTGTGTCTAAAACCGTGTGTCTAGTGTGTCTGCAGGACTGTCTTTGACCTTGAGGACAAAAAAATCCTGGCCTTGACCTTGGCCTCGACGCCTTGGTCTGTAGTCACATGTAAAGAATGTGCTCTGTGCAATGAGTTTTTGGTATTTGTGTGATATATCCACTGAAACATCGAAACTATGTTTGTCTGAACATTTTCATGATTCATTACGGTTTGGAAAAGATTAAGCTGGCTTTTGGTGCGCAGTATAAAATTGTCATTATTTACTTTGCTTACTTATTCACTTAGTGGCTTTGACCTTGAAAATGTTGGCCTCGAAGCCATCCCTGTGTGTCAGTTCGTGTTTGTTTGTTGTCATTCATTGTTGACAGAGAATAATATCAGTAAACACCGTAAAGGCATCACAGGCGTTATGTTGTTATACCTGCCAACAACAAGGAACCCTCCTACACAGTCAGAGTGGGAACCGCATGATGAGATCATGAAACCAACTGAAGCGACAACAAAACGTTTACCACTGGCCAGACACGCCGCAGTTCTCCACAGCAAAACATTATAATAATATATGCATTTATCAAATAGCCTATAATTTCTCCGAAATGACCGCGCCCACTGCTTAATGACTTTGGCGACCCCTAGCGACGTGGCGACTGAAATCGCGAGACCTGACATCACCTGGGTAGATACCCAGGACATCGCGAGACCATCAAATTTGTGGGGACTGACATCGCGAGAATGGACAACGTGGCACCAGCTCGCAAGGGTGGAAATCGCGAGGCTCGTTTTATTGTTCGAGTATTTTATTGTAGCGTTTAAGTGTATTACGATGTTTCTGACAACGCGAAGTAGGCCTAAGGCTAAATGACGCATAAAATCAACTTTAATTCAACGCGACCCGTTTTAACGGCACAAAGAACAGCAAAATCAGTCAGTTTAACATTGCATAAACTTTTACACGCGTTCAGTTACGAAAATATTATCAAAATAGCACAATACAGCAGTACTTAGTTTTATGGATGCAAAGTTTGGTCGCTTTCTACGACGGATTTACATAAGTTGAATGTTCGGAACAACAGTTTTAGACGGATTTTTCTGGTTTTGGCGCGAGAGCGTCAAACCACTACAATTTTATACCAAGCCATTGTCTGCTACTTTTATCATTGATGAAAAGAAACTTTTGTTTTGGAAGAAAATGTTTTCATCCACAAATGTTTTATTTCAATTATTTCTTGCCTGCTACATGCTCGATGTGTAAATGTTGGACATTACTACGGCGTATGCCGTACTTCAAAAGATGTTAAGGATACCGTTTGGCATACGTTTTGTTCGTTGGTCTTGTAATGTTTTTGGCATTTCTTTAGTAGGCATGTTATTTAGATGTGATTGTGCTGCCATTTGGCGTTTTCAGTGAATAATAATTATTATATGAAAACACTCAGCGTGTTCGGAGTCGAGGAGGAGTAACGCCGACCTCAAACAGAAAGCAGATACAAGACATCGGTGCTGAGGTAGCTAGAAATGGCAAAGTCAAAAAGTCGGAATTTTACCCCCCAAAAATTTTCGGGTGGAAGTAGGGTGTTACCCAAATTGCAGATGGGGAATCGAAAACAGAAAATCGTGTGATAAATTCATAAAGATCGGTCCAGTCAAACTTCAGTTGCATGCCGGCAAAGTTCTAAGACTGTGCAATGGTCGAGAAAATTGGACTTTTCGCCATTTTGAACCGCACGCCAAATTTGACCGGAATTAGGTACAAAGTTGAAACTTCGCAGTTTTCTTCACTGAGCCATTATGTATAAAAATCCGGAAAATTGGTTCGACGGCTTTGTAACTGAGGTAGCTAAGTGGTGCCAAAGTAGACATTTCGTGCCAAAATCGGCCGCCCTGACGGGTGGTTGGGGTCCCGAAAATGTGTGGCGTAGAAGCACATTTTCTAGACATACCACATCAAAACAAATCGTCTGAGACATAATTGTTGAAATTTTTTTAGCTATTAAGGTCACATGATTGGACTTCGTTTATTCTTGTGACAAACCGGTCAAAAAGAGGGTTTTTGACTCTAGCTCCTAAACGGTGACTCCTAGGAAAAAAGTGTCAAGGACAAACATTGTTTATCTTGGCCTGGCCTATCGTCTGGCATCGACTTCGTAGCACATTTCCTCTAAAAAGGAGTCTTTATATTCTGTTGGATACTCCTCCACATTCCATAAACTTGACACGCTCTTAGTTACGAAAATAACGGCATAACGAACAGCAAAATCAGTCAGCTCAACATTGCCCTTTTGGCTCAACTTCTGATCTGGTACCGCGTTGTCAGATCTCGCGATTCCAGCGCCCCCTAGCAGCGTCGTTTTAGACTAACTAAGGACTGTCAGAGGTTTCATCAAGGGTAAACCTCCTGACCCTCTCCTCGAAAAATACAGTCCCACCAGTGTACACAGCAGTAGGCCTACGTCAACGAACAAGTTACCACTACTCAGCTATAGTAGGCCTACTAGGTTTGTAGGCTAGGTCAGATTAGATTTACACGATGAGGCCAAAAGAATACATGTGCTTCCGGTGTCTGTGCGTCCCTAAAATTTTATTGGACCTTCGAAAAGATTTCTGCGATTTTTAATTTGCGTTCACAAGTTTTAGTGAAAAAACTGTTTGCATCTGGTCTGTTAAGCTGCACTATATTTTAGTTCCTTTCTCGTGGGCACTATTCGGTGTGCCGTTGTTGTTACGAGTTGTGTAATATTGCACGACATGTCATAAGATAAAAATATAATATTTGGCGTACCCGTTTTTACTTTTTTACAAGACTGCAACCGGAAGCTCGGGAATCATTTTCGACCTGAGCAGTCGGCGACACGCGACAACACTGTAAGAGACGGTACTTATAAAGGCCAAAACCCACTAGTGCGACCCGACCAGACCCGACCCGACCAGACCAGACTTTGTCGGAGACCCTGGTCGCAGACCCGGGTCGCCGACAAAGTCTGGTCGCAGACAAGTCTGCGACCAGCGTCACATGATGTTGATCTGACCTTAAAAACGTTGAAAACTACGAAACGTTGACCTATTTGATGTTAAGATGGCGGACGGGATTGATGAAGACAGCGTAATAAGGTAAAGGTAAAAGGTAAAGGTGTCAATTTGTATAGCGCATCTCGCGTACAACGCTTCTAATGCG
>Ga0056128_1001378_pt1 | contig 26928 bp, 22 predicted proteins | sample WorMetLIZISLAND2_FD_71113 | JGI IMG/M metagenome (GOLD analysis project Ga0056128, IMG submission 71113) | Marine gutless worms symbiont microbial communities from Max Planck institute for Marine Microbiology, Germany - Olavius geniculatus... ... | reverse complement strand
ACCATAGTGCGCCCTTGAACCACCGAGACTCGGCAGGCCGTTTCCCTCAACGGATACCGTATTGTACCGTGAGAAAACTTAACAAGATGTAACAAAACTTGAATGCAGAAAGGAAAATGGCCAAAATCCCATGGCGTGCTACATTTCGGGCAAATGGGGCTGCCGTGGCCACCGCGAACATAGTGTAAACGTAGCATTAACCTGCAACGACTTCAAAATCTGAAGTTCATATCCACTAATCAAGCCATCAAGCAACACAAACGGTCCACATGTTGACATGCGATAATAATGATGATAAGTCAAACGTGAACTCGTGAACGGCAATAACGCTGATCAGTGCTGTCTTCGGGTACATCATAAATCGGCAAGTGCAATTTCTGGTCTGGGGGTTCAACCCCCAAGGGGATCAGGAACCCCCATCTAACACAATGTGTCACTGGACCCCGCAAGTGTACCCACCAAATGGCATGTAATCCATTAAACAGTTAAGGCAGGAAGCAAAAGTGTGACAGACAACACACAGATGACAGACCACACTATTAATAAATAAGCATCAATAAGCAAAATCGTTCATGCCAAAGCGATTTCACCTAAGAATAACACCACAATAAGTAAACATCATGGTACGATACATAATAACGGCACTAACAACATGTGCATAACAAAATATACAGAAACAGCTTTGGCACCAAGGTTAAGGCTGATGCATACACTCGTCTAAACATACCACAATGTACTAACTGTAACTTATTTAATGACACAGCAAGCACATATAATATTAACACTTTCAGCCCACCACCGACTGTACCAGTGAATAGTTCACATTTCCAACTACTAACATTTTCTGTTTCCAGCAGTGACAAGACGGTAACATCAACTCAACTAAATAACAAAATTCACGAAAAACTGAATTATTATGTAGGATCTTAATGCCACTGCCTAAGTGGATGGATGGCCGCATACATGTCAGCACTAGGTGCTGATATCTTTGTCAATTAGAATCAGATTACAACTTCTGCTATCTTGGACTTGAAGTTAAAACTGAACAGTCACTAAAATACCATTGCCAAACAATATAACTTTAGTTTTACCTTATCACCAGGCACCAGAATTTATTTTTCTGAGGCAAATTTTTCAAAATTCTGCAGGCTAATTTGCCCAATTCCTTAGCTCAATGCAGACAATTTTCCTAACTCCATGGCATCCTTATTTGTTAAGTGAATTGAAGGCGAGTTAGATTATTTATCATTTGAAAACGCCTGTCAATCTGTGTATAAAATGTTCAGCAAACACTGACTATATCTCATCAGTATGGCTGCAGTGGAGTTTTGCTGACTGCTGACGTAGTCAGTCGATTTAAAAAAGCAACAACAATTTTGTTAGAAAGCTTGGCAAACTTGGATTAAAGTTGAAAAATAAAATTAATCGCTGGCCAACGCCTACATCTGCAAAACTCCGAGTAAACATTAAATTATGTCGGTCTGTGAATAACTGTGGTGCTAAGTTATCAATCACAGCAGAGTCACACTGCTAAGGCAAACATGTCATATTTGCACGAAATGCTGACAACAAAGTCTGATGTCAAACTGAAAGTTTTAATGATATAGTCAACAAACAGTGTCAACAGTGTCTACTCTCTGAGCACCAAACAAATCTAAAATGCAACAGTACACTACAACAAACAATAAAATATACTACGTATACACAATACAGTGTAACATTAGCGACAGGTAACAACTGCAGAAATAAATTCATTACAACAATATAAGAATAAGATATTGTGTACATTATAATACATGGTATGCCATAAATAAATGCATTCTGTTATCGCCTCACGTAAAATGATTAGTACTAAAATAAACGGACAGTTGCGACTCAAAAATATACACAAACAATATTCAGAAGCATTAATAATACCACAAAAATATGTGCAAAATGTGCTTTCCGATATAAATCACTCCACTGACAATGATTTGCATAGCGATGAACATGCAACAGTAAAAGAACACAAACTGCAGCAGCATAGTGTCATGGTTGGTCATCAATCTCGTGAAATATTGACAAAGTACCAAAAAAATGAACTTGTTTTAAAACACAAGAAAAACACCCAACTTATGCTGCACTACCTACATTCAGAATTGCTCTGTTCCCAAAACTGATGGCAATTTCCCTGGAACCATACTTTGAACTCAGGACTCACTTTTTTGGCTTATTCTTTACATTAAAAGTTATATCATGACCACTGCAATCACCGAACTGCCTGTATAACCAATATCACTAGCATTTTCTGTGTTTTCTACAAAAAAAATATTCAAGCATGTAATACCACTGTATGTACACTGTTGCATCAAGTCTTTAGAAGCGAATAAAATCAAACGTTCACCACAACAACAAAATAAAGATTTCGCCACAACCCACTCTAGGCTATACACATAAACCACGTTAACCCGGACTTGCAAAAGTTGCAAGAAATAATGCTGCGTTGTCTAAAGAACATCAGAATAGTACTATAATTAGAGTTTTTAGTTGCTTTTGGTGCTCAGAATATCTTCATCTCCTTCTGGCTCGAGTTTGATCCATAAAGCTGCTACACAATTTTACTCACTTACCTATATAGTTAGAATGCAATGCATCATTAAACTGTGTATACTTCTAACTGCCTACAAACATTAACGTCTTGACCCCAAAACCCAACCCGGAGAAGCCAGAAGTTTGCTTGTATCTATCCATCTGCACTGTCACAGTCTTTATGCTGCCAAAAGTGAGCACACCACGGACCATGCACACCCTACTTAAGTGCTAAAGCCTTCAACTTACAGAAGTTTGCATTCAACCATGAAGAAGAAAGAAGAAAAAAATGCAACAACAGATACCAGGGTTAAAAGCTTTCGATTAAAACTTCTTTTCAATGCTTATAACAGGATAAAAAATATTGCAGGTAGTCACAAACAAAAGCAACGTATTTACACAACAATAAAAGATAAAACTACACACTGTTGTCAGCTTCGAGCTTCATGCATGCATATTCAACAATACAACAAACTGTTATAAAACTAGCAAACTGCAAGTGTCACCAATAAATTAATATCACCACACACAACTGGTAAGAGCAAGCAAAAAGCGACAGTTAGGCTGCAGCACACAGAAAAAAACACGATCGTCAAGCCCTGCTCAAGGCTAAGTAGGCCATGCCTGAGCAGAATTTTGAGAATCTAGGCCAACTTCACAGGAACACAAGTGCGGGCCACCAAGTGAATGCATTTGCTACGTGGCTCTTCACTGCCTGGTGTGTTACCCACACAAAAAGAACCGATGTGACCTCGACCTTTAACCTCGATATTGAACAGGCTTCTAGAGATTGTCAAGATACATGTTCGTGCAAAATTTCATAAAGCAAAAGTGCAGAGGTTCATGAATTATTGTGTTAACAGAGAGTCAAAGCTGAAAACAATTCCACAGTCGATTCCGCAGACAGTAAAAAGTATTAACAACAGCAGCGCGAACAAAACAAGACAATTGCAAGTCACAAGGTTAGATAAAATATGTATTATGTAAGTGTAGAACAATGTCAGCACTGTACTAGTAGCAACAACTATGAAAAACCTACATGCACTCCGAGCTATTCGGAATTTCTTGCATGGAAACAAAAACATAGCGCACTAAGATAAAAATATAATTCAACAACAAGCAAAAATTCACAATTGCTGTTTACATAATTATTACAACAACAACGATAAAATATAATTTAAAAATATATAATATATACACCAACAACAGTAATAGCTACTAGCTAATTTCTTTGCTCATTATCGCTTAATAACTAGCAATGAAACTGGCTGACATGATCAACTTAGCACATTGCATAGAATATCACAACTGTATACCATGTCTTTTAAACTGTACACTGCAACTGTGTTTCACGTTTAGACGCATCTGCAAGTTTTAATATACATCGCTGCAAAGAACACAATCATTCATTGACACTGATCGGAAATTAACAAAAAAAATTTCCACCGCTTAGAATAAGTCTTACTTACAACGGACAAATAAGTGATCAGTGCCACAGAAACGAACAATTGTAAAAATAAAAGTCTAGTTTACTCTGGTCTCACATCAATAATTAGCAGCTGCAGCCGGAACTGTTGTTGCCCTCGTCGTTCTGTCGTCTCTTGGCACTAAACATGGATTTGTCAACGATGGACTCAATGCGCAGCATCACCTTGTCCAGCAAAGCCTCCACAGCTTTTTCAACATTCTGACCGGTGGCTGCACTAGTCTCGAAGAAAGGCATTCTGCAGCATGACATGACAAAAACACAACATTCAACAATCAAAAGACACTGACGATAAGCAAACGTCTAAAGCCAATACCAGAATGACACTTTTCGCAAAATTATCATCTGCAATGTACAGAGGAATGCAAGTTTATTTGAAAAACGCTAAAATGTGTAAATAACTGGTGAGATGTTGTTGTCTACTATTTTGGACTCACAATGTAGAAATACAACACAGGACTTGTGCAATGTATACTGCATGAACCGAAAATCAGCAACGAACGTCACCTCAAAAAACTAACTGATCATTTCTTGCCGCCAGTCTCTGAACTTAACCTTTACTGAGACTAGTGCGATGAGCTTGCCTTGCCTTGCCTTTAGCCATCCTTGATCTGATGGCAGGTCACTCACACTATGAATCGCCGTCTTCCATGCAGATCTCTTGTCCACTTTCTAGATTGCCTCTTCAAGCTTCAGTCCCGTCCATAAAGTGACATTGTCTATCCATGCTGTTCTTGAGTCTTCCTCTCTTCCTACTGCCGGGCAAGGTCGAGCGATACTCTTTTTAAAAGATTTGTCTTCACCCCTCATGACATGACCAAAGTATCCCAATTTTCTGCTTTTCACATTTGCTATGGCAGTAAACTTCTGATGACACCTGCCTGCTCCAAGATCCACAAAGTTTGTCCTTTTTGCCATCCATGATACTTGCAAAATCTGTCTTGGTGCTCTCATCTCAAACACTTCCAACCTATCTTCATGAGATCTTTTCAAAGTCCAACTCTCACATCCGTAATTAGCCACAGGCCACACTAATGTCCGTAATAGTTGAACTTTGGTGTCCATAGTGATGTCATGACTTTTCCAAATTTTCCTCAAAGACGACACAATGGCCTGTCCTTTATTCAATCTAGTGTGATTAGACAAATGGCTAAATAATAAAAACTAAAAAACTGATAGTAATCCAACAACTGGCTGCTATATGAAATAAACCATTTATCTCTAATATCACAAGCCACAAACCCGTAAATGTCAGCAAAACTCTTGACTTCGACCATGTCAACGGTGTGGTTCTCAAGATCGACTTTGTTGACACACAGAACTACGTCAGGGTTCTCACAGTAAGCGTGTGTCTGAAGCTGCGTCATCCAGCTGCGTAAGTTGACGACCGACTGCTCATTGGTCACGTCACACAGCAGCAGAAACCCCATCGCATCACGAAAGAATGCTGTCGTCAGACTGCGATATCTGTGCACGGCCAGTTCACGCATATGCCGACCTCCATTTCATTCTCATTAATAAAAAGAAATGCAAAACAAAACTCTTGAGCCATAACTACACGTAAACTACCTTTACAGGAAATATTCACATGTACAAGGATAAAAAAACAATTAGCCACAGTCTATGATATAACAACATTTGCTAGATGCACCACTTATCACAAAGTTTGAAACCACACATAAATCTGATTTATGTCCCACCCGAATATTATTTACGCAAATCATATCAAGCTCACTTTAGTCCACACACTAAGCAAAACTGCACCTTTCTTGACCCGCTGTGTCCCATAGCTGTAGATATATTCTCTGGCTTCGACCTGGTTGTCCACCAACTGACGGTAATGCATATGTCTGCAATTTTCAAAACACACATTTCTGTATCCAACAAAATTTACCATCAACATATGACTAAACTATTTAACTTAAAAATTAGAAAAATGCTAAGTATATTACAAATGTAACACTGTAAGTAACAATGACTGATTTCACTGGCTAAAACAATAAATTTGAGTTAATGCTCACAAGACGTGCGAAAGCCTATAGCAGTTCCGGTTCAGTAGTTTAGCTGAAAATTTGGGTGTTCACGCTAAGTTAATATACAAATACCAAATTCTCTATCTGGATCAATGAATCACATAACGATAATTCCGTCAAGGCGCCACCATGTGAATGATATAGACTTATGTTGCAGCCCGATATCTTCAAAAAATCCATAAAACCACCTATATTGGCGATCAAGGTCATTCAAGGTTATTGAATTTGGCACCAATCGAGAGCCAGTGTACAACTTCCTATTAGTCATTAACAGTAACCTAGGCCCTATATCACACCGTTATTGAGATACAGCGACTTATTGGCCAAAAATCACAAATTTTGCCCACCCCCCTCACATTTAGTGCTCTCGTTCGGGGTGACTCCCTTCGAATTTATGGAAAAGATTTACGGTTCCAGAAACTAGAGTCTTCCAGGCAGCCGATGGTGAAGATACAGTGATCCTATTTTGCACCGTTTTTGAATGATCCAAACATGTGATGGACAGACAGATGGACAGACAGAATTGCGATGGCTAAGATGCGATGAAAGCAGTAGCTGCTTTCGTGCGTAAAAAGGAAGCACTAGCCAAACTGCATAATTCACACTTCAATATCTTCAAATAATTTGTACAAGTCTGCTACTACTTAGTACTATATCTAACACCAATGAGTGCTGCTACTATCCATCTATGTACATTTCAAAAATAATCCAAGGTAAATTTTTTAGAGATGGCTACAGCAGATTTCACTACACGTTACAAGCCAGATACCCTTTCTGCTCTCTCTGCAAATAAAATCAGATCAATGAAGCAGACTGGCAATATCTACACCATGTCCTAAAATTAGTGGCACCCCTGTTTCCCTGCATTTTTGATCTCCAATTAAGTGATCGTCGATTAGCTGATCGGCCGTCAACTGAGCCTACTTCATGCCAGTCTGATTGGCTGACAGCTGCTGACCTCGATTTGCAGTGTTGTGCTAAATTACCCAGCATGCGCATCGAGTGGATGCCGTAGCCACTAGCCACTGGCCACTAAACGTCGTCATAGCAATGACATGAACGATATCGTAACAATATCGTCCATAGGCTATCGTCTGCTGTCAAAAATGCATTCTATCGTAAATCAATATGGGAGAATCTATCCATTTTATTTCTTCACAAAACACTATACACCAGTGATTTTCAACCGGGGTTCTGCGGAACCCAAGGGTTCCGTGAGCATCTGCCAAGAGTTCCGCAGCTGGGCAGTAAAATTGACCTAGCTTGCAAAATCACACCAAACAATGTCGTAGAAATACTCAGCATCAATTTTTTTTTGTTTAAAATTGCGTTTATATGCGTTTTTTTGCATAGACTTACTGTGCTGAATTATTTCTGTTGTTAGTAAAATTTTGACTATATTATTTGCATTTTAGGCCTATATTATAACGTAAGCTTCATACGCATGACATTATTCAACACCAAGGCATTATCGTAAATGAAGAAAAAGAAAAGAAAAACGTATTGATTAGGCTTATGTTTATGAAATCGTTCAGCCATTTATTTAGTTAATTCAATTTTTTTAAAAACTCAGCTAAGGAAAATTAAAAAGACATGTAGGTCTGTCTTTTCTGAGGGCATCTAAGTGATAAATTTTCTATGTTGGTGGTGAGGCTAAGCGGCCGTCGAGGCCTGCCTCGCCTGTCGTGTTTAGTTAAATACAATAACATACTGATGCCTACTAATGCGTTAAAATTTCATATTGGTCATCTTTGTCTGCTTTGTCGTCCTTATGACAGCTCTGCCCTCAGTGCCCTGCCACGGAAATGAGTCCATAGATGCCCTGTAACTTCATCCTTGCATCCGTTGCTGGACTCACGGATCAATGCATGGGGTTCCGTGAGTGACCTTCATGTTTGTGTAGGGTTCTGCCGCAGCAAAAAGGTTGAAAAACACTGCTATACACAGTATAAATTGATCAGTAGTGATTGATCGCCATGCCTTGAACTTCATTTTAATGCGTGAATTGCTGTTCTGACTGGCGAAGTGAAGCGATGTTTGTGGTGTGAATAAGCAATGAACTGCAGATTGCCCTGTTTAATTGTCAATTATCTGAGCTGATCAGCCAATAATCGACCATCAACTTGATGGGAGATTTGACGGACGATTAGTTGCTCATTGGCAATGGAAAAACGGTCATTGCGATGATCTCCAATCAAGTCCCAAAGTTGATCGGAGATCAATTTGATCGACCATCAAATGTGCATGGGGAAAAATGGGGCCTTAGTCTTTTATTTACTTATTTCAAATTGAGATTGTACTACTTCCCAAAGAGTTTCCACGAACATGGATGAAGGCAGACACTTTGCATTGCAAACTGTGATCAAACTGCTGCAGATAGCGTCATGCTTACTACTGACAGCCTACACGAACTTACCAATGCTCTGCGAAATTACCATCATCGACCAACTATTACATACCATTTAGTCACAGTGCATAGTTACAGGGAGAAAGACAAAGTACGATTGGCTAAAAATAAAAATTGACATACAATGCGTTTTTCTCGAAAGTCAATCCCAACTGTTGAGATAAACTTGCTGTTGAATGTGCCATCTGTGTACCGATGTAAGAATGTAGTCTTACCAACACCAGAATCTCCTGCAGGCAACAAAGATCAAGTTCAAATACTATGAGTGCTCATAAAAAATTGCAGCAGTAATGAATGCTACCAGTATGATTAATAAGTTATTAATATCATTCTGCTGTTTGAACTGACGAAGTAAACACAAAATACTGAAAGTTTTATTAACCTTTGAGTGATAACAACTAAACTGTATGAAACAAACAACAAATAGTTTAAAGACTGGATAAACATGCAGGCATCACACATAACCATATGCATATGACTTTTTAGTCAGCCCATGTTTCTGTAGTTAACCCAGGATAAGCCTACCCTCAAAAGTAAACTGCTGGAAATTGTTGGCAGTCAGTTTGGATGTCCTTTAGCATCAAAGAGCTAAAGGACAAATTTAAACACAAGATAAAAATGGCATAAACAGCTATTGCAGCTTACCAAGTGCCAGAAACTTTATCAGATAGTCATAATCAACATCAGCCATACTTCTGCAAGAACAAATATCAATTACACTATGTCTGACATTACAGCAATGATTAACAATATAAATACTGAACATGTCTAACAGCATAACATGAAGTTGAAAATTAAGTTATAACTACTGGCTTGTGTGAAAAGTTCTCATCACTAACAGACTGCCAATTGAATTTTTCAGTCAAACAATTATTAAGCACATTATCCATCTGTATATACATCTTGATCATGACATTACTTCCAGTCATATGAGTCTATGATATCTTTCCATGCAAAGCCTTTGCCATGTGTAAAATATTTCATATGCAACGCAATTTCCTTCCCAAGTTATGAGGCCCACAGAGTAACACTGATCACCATTTCAGTAGCCATAGAGCTGCCAGACACAAGCTTATATTGCAAAACCAGACATAAGGCTACTGCATTGTGCAATGTTCCAGTTTACACCCCAATTTTCATTGGTACTCAATTTTCACTGGTACTCATTCCACCTACCCACTGAGCAATGGCCAAGCTGTGATGACATGGGTGGCTGGTTGTACTGGTGTACTGAGATAGTTTACCCACCTGCAGAAAGTCACCCATCTGAGTACCGATACTAACCGGGACCAGTGGCAGTTAACATCAATGATGTACTGATGGTATGGTGATTGATACACGAAAATATTTTATGCACACATAAAAATGCCCCTTCCAAAAACTACCACAAGAAAACTTGAGAACCAAAGTACATAGCAAATTTTTTTAAAATCTGTTATTAAAATAAACATAAATCAATACAAAAGTGATGAGCAAAAATTATGGTAGCTTCCAAATATCACTGTTCTATGAGGGCAAGACAGAGCTACATGGTACTGTTTTCTTTGTCATTTTGAGACCAAAAAGCAAGATGCTATGCACATGGCCCATGGCCAAGCATGTACAAATATGTACAGATATTTGAGACCTCCCCACCCCAGACCAGGCAATTTACACACTCACAAAGTTCACAATAGACCAGAGTACACTACGCTATCATTATAAGAATACCGTTCCGACAGTTCACCATCCCATGAAATTACGTCTAACCACCACCCTTAGAACATCACTTGATGCGCAACTATTATCCGAACCTTATTTCTAATGATTCATGTAACTTTCATACCCGAGAACTACTCATTCCCGGGAACGACGTTCCTAACACTGAAACTTGCATGGAACTTTCGTCACCCAAAAAAGTGCATATTTTATCGAACCTACATAGGCCTATGTCAGTATGTTTACTAGCTGGCGTTTGCCTATTTGTTAAAGAAGTAAGTAAAGTGCTCGCTATTCTCTGGACGTAGGCTGCAAATTAAAGTTAATCGGCCTAGTCTAATTTGATTGTTGAATTATTTTGCTATCAGTCGAATGCCGTGATTTTGCCAAACTGTCGTGATTTGCCGTGTTTTTTCCCAAATGCTGTCAGGTTACGGTTTTACGATTTTTTTTCTTCATTTTTATACAGCATAAATTTTGATTCTCACAAAAGTTTACCATGTTGTTTGCCATTTTATGCCGTGATTTTATACTGTACCTAGTAACCTGTATCCAAATTATCGTAGTCCATAACAGACGTCGAACGCACGTTGCAGGCAACTTTTTAATACCTACACAACCCAGCAATGCAAAATTTGAAAAAAACACATGCAGGGCTAAAAAATTGGTCTAAAAACAATGCCATTTACGAAAACGTGTATGGAACTTAAAATGTTTTTGTTCAGTTTTAATTTGGCATGAAGCGAAATTGACAATTTCTTTGATTCCAGCTAGGCTAATTGTCAACGCATGGCTCAAAGCTGAGCCGTTAACAACTAAACAATAGGCGACATCGTCGCCTATTTGTTCTACATGTTCTGCTTGTAAGACGCAGTGTGGTAAACAATTATCAACTGGCGGCACGGCCCACATGCCGGCTTTCTTTGCTACTTCGGTCTTTGCTCACTGGCCATGTGGCGGCAGTTTTTATTTGATTCATGCTGCTTCAATTCCGGCTCAGAATTGCTTCACTATGCCTATAAGCAAATCGTGGTGGCGACAGTGGCAGCGGCATGAAACATAGGCCTACAAGATTGTTAGGCTAATCCTGCTATTTTGTGTAACACTTCTACGTTATTCTCACATACTGGATGACGACACAGGTATAACGTTTCTTTCAAAACCAAAAATGACGAGGCGCCACAGCCTATAGCAGTGGAACTATTCCATTCAAATTCTAAGTAGAACGATATGCTTTGATATGCTTTAGACCTATTTATATACTGGTAAAATGTTGTGGTAGACTTAAGACACCGGACGAATTAATTTGCAAACTACATCCAGTAATTAGCAGCCTACGTCCAAAGAATAGCGAACGCTTTACTTACTTCTTTAACAAATGAGCCAACGCCAGCTAATAAACATATAGTGACAGGACTACGTAGGTTGAATAAAATATTCAATTTGGGGGGGGGCGGCGAAAGTTCCACCTATTTCTCGGGCACGAAAGTTCCAGTTACCTTTCTAATCTATAACCCTAACACTAGACCACTGTTTCAAACTTTGGGGTAGACAGTGACCAAAATCAGCAAATAATTTTTCACTCTACTCGTTACATCAAGCCTCTAAGACGAAGCCCAATGAAATATTACTTTTATTCACTGATTTTTGTTACATATGTCAACAAACCAAAGAATACGTAACGTTTTGTTTACACTTTTCTAATCTAATCTAGTGATGTGTCAAGATCACAATTTCAATTTCGATACAATACGAATATTCAACCGAATTGTAACGATAAAAATAAGTCGCCATGACAAAAAAAAATCTGTGTATTTTTTGCGAGTAACTAAACATAATTTGTCTAACCTGTAAAAACAGTGAAACGTTTAAGATGCATAATTTTAGTACATTTCTGTAGTTAGAAGTTCTACAACGGGGTGCCCGTCGTACCGCTGCAGGGAAACGGTGGCGGTTCGCTTATAACAAAACAGAGAACGATAATTTGCTTGTCTCCCGCATGAAAAAATGTTTTAAAATTTTTTACAAAATTATTTGGCAAAATTGCTAGAAATTTCTGCGAAAACTTGAAAAAGGCAAAATTCATAACATATTAGTCAGAGCTTAAAATTTTAACAAATATGAGCATTTTTATGACATCACCACTCACCAGAGTAACCAGAGATCGAATACTTGTTACCTCACTAATGTTGATATGCTTTGTGAGTGAAGCTTCTGATTGGTTGTGGGCGGGGCCGCGCGTAATTCAGTTTTTATTTGTGAAGTAAACGCCGTTTGACTTTAAACTTATAACTTCGCGTTTTTTTTGCTGATTGCGCGTCGAGTTTTCGAGCGCAAACGCGTCTGCGAGCATTAAATTACTAAGTTTATGCGTGCATAATATTGTAGCAGTTTATAAATTATTGGTTATGGCGCTCTACCAACGCAAACCTCGTCATGCGGACTCCGAGAACATTGCCATTTTCCATGACAAAGCCGTCTCTGAGAATGCAGAAAACTTCGGTGGCCAAAAAACGAAGACCGCACTTGCAACCTCAAGAGCTCCTCTTCAAGACTGCACTGCAACAGTAGAAAATACGAAGCTTCAGCTTCTGCGAGCCGCAAAACAGGTGACCAAACTGTAAACGCTTGTCCTTGTGACTAAAATTGTGTCTGTGTTTCATTACTCCGTAGCCTAACTATGCGATTTTATGAAAGATTTGTATAGTAAATTTGTCTTATTCACTGTATTTAATGCTTCGATATTTTGTTACATGTGTGAAGTTATTGCTGAACAGAATCTGTGACTAGAGATAATAAACTTTTCATTTAGAACTAGTTTTTTAATGTTAAATTAGTTGTTGTAACTGTTTTTTCAGACTATTGGGACTGAGAACTATTCTCAGTATTTTTCAAAGGAGGTTGGTGATGTCAGAAGAGATGGAAAGGCAGAGACTATGCAGCCACGGTTTTCTATATTCCATGACGAGTTGCAAGCTTCAACTAGTGAGTCGTCGGCCCCTGCTCACTGTACAGCTGTCACTGAACCGGAAGAGATGGAACTGCATCCATCTGTAACTGCAGCATTTGTTCCTGAGACATTTAATGCTCGTGGTGAAATCTTTGATGATGTGAACACCACAGGTTGGCTCAGTAAATAGTATAGTATCTAATTATCATATCTTAATAATTATAATTATCTCAATAATTATAATTAATAATAATAATTATCTAATTATCAATTATCATTAATATATAGTGTCTAATTATCATTTATTTAGTTCCTAACTACTGGCAGTGTTTATATGTGCAGATAGCTCCCATGTAGTTATGCCATTCTTTAGTAGTTTATGTGAGAGGTTGCTTAGGTACTCAGTTCTCTTGGCTATCTGTTTTCAGTGTATATATAATAATTTCTAAACTAGGCTAATTCATTTGTGTCATGTTTGTAAGGCTCATCAATGGTACTAGACAGTCCAGAGGAAAGCATGTGTGATGATGATGCTGACAATGCAGTGGGAGCAAGTGATAAGAAAAAGCTCATCGATGACCATTATGTATGTTTTGCCAAGTACAAAGCAGACATCTACAAGCACTTGAGAGAAAAAGAGGTACCATAATGTGTTGATAATACATCTGTATGAAATATTTTTGATCGAACTTTATTTTCTATAATTGAGTAAACTTATTGTTTTTTTGTTTATTTTGTAGATGAATTAGCATGTTGTTTAGTGTATGGCACACAAACATTTTTAGTCAGACTTTATTTACTATAACTGTGTAAACTTTTTGCTGTTTTCTTGTTATTGTAGAGATAAATTAACATGTTATTTAGTGTTTAGCACACTTCTTAGATTTCAGTTCCTGAATATAATGATCACATTGTGATCTCTGTCTGGCTTTGCATGATTCATGATTCATTCAACCAAATAAGTCGTATCGAATCAAATAATTTGTGCCATTTGTCAGTCATATTATCAGTAAATAGCATTGGCTTTTTGCATTAAAATAACTACGTTGGATGGTTGGACAAGAAATTGCAATTCTCCGACGGACACAGCAAATTTCTGACAGATTTCTGACAGACAGTTGCTAATTTCTAATAGCATACATTAAGGGTGCTGAAAATAACCTCTGCCCTTAACCTCTGTTCTAAAATGGTGTAGGTATTCAGCCACAAATTTTGCATTTTTAGATGAAAATTTTTGGACACGAAATAGATTTTCTGACAAATTTTCCAACAACGCAACATTCAAGAAGGCAGTGATTTCTTGCTGCTCTGCTATGAGGCAACTTGTGCATGACGTGTGAATAGGTGAGGTACAGTGCGAGGCCGGACTACATGCGGAAGCAGATGGACATCACGCACAGCATGCGGAGTATTCTCGTCGACTGGATGGTCGAGGTCGCAGAAGAGTACAAGCTGGAGCGTGAGACTCTGTGCCTTGCAGTGACTTACGTCGACCGCTTTCTGTCGGTGATGGCCGTCGCTCGTGGCAAGCTGCAACTTGTCGGAGCTGCAGCCATGTTCATAGCAGCGTAAGTAATCAGTTTATTAATTCAATATGAGTCACTTAAATCGTCAAATTACAACTTTATTTGTGACCTTTGTTTTTGTATTGTTAACCGCTGTTGCCTACTAGATGTCACTGCGATGAATAGCTAGTTTGTCATACTATAGATGTGGTGAAAGTTTTTGTTATTATCTACCAGTATTAAGTTTGGAAGTTGTTCCATTTGCTGATCTTTAAACGTCCTTCCAGATACTGCTATCAAATGTAACAAATATAATCTACAAGTTTGGACAGATAACAGCTTTTACCACAGGCGAAGCTTTGAAGGTTACAGTAAATTGATTTGTTAAGGCTGCTAAGTAGAGATTTAAATCCCGGGATCCCGGTCGTTTTCGTCAATCCTGAATCCCGGGATTGGCAGCATCTCAATCCCGGGATTTCTGGGTTACAAAAATTAGCTATAATTGTACTTTTTCATGTATTAAATGACAAAAATAAGAATTTTAACCGTCTGCTGAATAGAATATTTTATTAGCGCTAGAGTACTACTTCGCGCTGTTGCCAGAAATTTGTATTTTGACAGTCATTGTCGCTCTCTACAGTTCAGATATACCTTTCGTAGGGGCCCTGTGCATAAAATATGTCAATTGGGGATACCAAAATAACGACCAATCTGTAAGCTTAATCCCGAAACGGGATCCCAGGATTACAAATTTCTCAATCCCAGATCCCGGGATTGAGAATCCAATCCCGGGATTGCAATCACTACTGCTAAGCGATTAATTTATTTGTTCGCTTTAGTTGTGTACTAGAATGATGTATCTTTGTTACTATCATTGAATGAATGTTTAATATTGTCGGCATTTAAAGCGGTTAATATATTTTCAGTAAATACGAAGAGATCTATCCTCCAGAAGTCGGAGAGTTTGTGTACATAACTGACAACACATACACTAAGAAACAGGTTTGTGAACCTTTGTGAGCTAGTGTTTCACTCGTATTGTCTTGTAGACCTAAATCACATTACTCTAGTAATATTTAAATTAATCAGTAACCATGGACTTTATTTGCATTAATGTTTAAGCTGTTTTGAACATACATCCATGATTCTGTTCTGTTTGTATGGTATGTTTATATGGTTTTTCTCCTAAATGTGTTGTTGGAAGTCGTCGATTATAGCTTTCGGACACACCATGAGACGGTTATTTTGCAAATGTTAGTCTTCTTTAAAACCTGTTTTCATGGTTTTGTTGTTAGAGGTTGTGCTTGTCCACTTTTTAGTCTGCTTGGAAGTGATAGCTTGCCGAGCAGAGTTAATTTTTACTGCAGATATTTTTTATTTTATCGCAAAATCTCCAAGATGCTTTGGCTGATCGGCACAAAATGTTGCACGGTGATCAGTACTAAGCCAAATTTTATAATGCCAGTCCAACATTTCGGGGGCCTACCCCCGAAAAATTTTAGGGGCCAAAAACATGCAAAATTTGGCCAGATTTCAGACGACTTTGAAGTTTGGCGGCGAATATCTCCGGAGTGGATAAAGATATTCAAAGTCAGACTAAGAGGTTTCATACCGTGATCCTTGCCCTGTTGGGTGATAACAGTTTTAGTGAACATTGGTCCACTAGTCACAGAGATTGAGTGGTGAAATCGCACCCACCCAAATCGACTTTATCGGAAGACCATATTTCGGCCCCTAGAGGGTGCTGCGACCCCAAATTTTTACACGCGCTAGAGAATGACCCTAAGTCTTACTAGCACACTCCCCACCAAGGACAGGAACACCCCTTAACATTTTTTTTCAAAGGGGGGTCAAAAATTAGTTCAAAATTAAGCAAATGAGCCTCAAGATCTTCTGAGCTAGGGGGTGTAGCCTAACGAAACTTTGCCACGTTATGTCCAGCTACGTGGGGGTGATAACATCGATACAACTTTTGGGGGGCACCCCCCCCTTAAAATTTGGGAGGGCAAAAATCGTTCAAAATTATGTTTGATTTTAGACAACTTTCGACTTTGACTGCGAATGTCTCTGAAACGAAGCGAGCTGTTAAAAAGTTGAATAGCAGCTTATCAACTGCAGTCAATCCCCTGTTGAAGAAAAGAAAATTTGTGAAATTTGGTCCACTAGCGAAATAATTCAGCTGTTTTATTTCAACCTACCCTAAATCGACAGTGCACGTTTTTCGCGTGCTAATGCATTTGACTTTGCTAGCGGGGGAATTTCATTTCAAGTCGGAATTAGGGCGCCGGGCGGACTTTCGGTGGGCTTTGCCCCAAATTTTTGGTTTATTTTAAAAGCAAATCTATGATGATGATGATGTATATGCAGCATACTGTATTATGTTGCACGACAAAGCATATTTTATTTGTGAGATCAAAACTGTGTGAGCAGGTTCTTCAGATGGAGCGGATGATTCTGCGTACGTTAGCATTTGACGTGTCGTCGCCGACCGCCAACTGGTTCTGTTTGTCTCTGCTGAGAGAAGTGGACGCCTCGGAGAAAGCCTGTTTTCTGACACTGGTTGATAGTTTTCTTTCATTGTAGCCTTTATGCACTGTGCTGGAATCGGTGACCATTGCCATTGTGTTTCTTATGCAGGCATTAATATATTTAAGACAAAGAGCGGCTATTATTGTTTGATCACATGTATTTGTCATAGAGCACTCAGATGTATTGGTACAGGTACACTGTAGTTAGTAGTCTTTTGTTATATGCTGTAAATTTTTTATCATATATCTTCTTCAGTTTCAGCTTTCAAAAGTAAACTAAGTACAGTACAGTGTTTGCTAATCTTTCCGATTGAGGTTATTTGTTTTGTGTCGAGACTTTCTCACTTGATTCAGTGTCAATACTCTCCACCTTGGTTTTACTGCTTGCAGCATCTACCGACAGTTGTGATATATATCGTTGCTGTTGTATAGCAAAGTTGCTCTACATCATGATTGAGCTGGGTTAGTAATTATGGTCGTAGCACTCATCTGAGATGGTTATGCCGTTTTTGTAGTTCGTATCCAACCAAATCACCAGGGTCAACTCAGCCTGGATGTGTGAGCTAATTGGCAAATGCAGTGGTTATGGTCACTCCTAGGGAACAAATGGCATGTTCTGCGTAACAGTAGGCCCTCTTATAAGGATTGCAGTTGATAAAAGGTTGTTATCAAAACCAGCCGGCCGTATGGTAGCTTAATTGGTTTAACCTTCACTTTATCAGCGCACTGCAAAGGGCATGAGCTTCATGCAATAGACTAGACTGTGTATGTGAAGAATTTATGTGTTTTGCTTGCTGTGCATAGTATCTGATGGAGTTGACAATGCTAGATGGCGAGCGCTTCCTCAAGCATCTGCCAAGCACGATCGCTGCTTCCTGTGTCTACGCATCTCTTCGCACTCTCGGCTTTGGCAGCTGTGTAAGTGTGATTGCTGTTACTGCACCAAATTTCACACAAATTCTTTATTATCACTATTGAGTGGAATCACTCAAGATTTGCAGCGCAAGTAGTACCACCTATTTTTACACGTTTCTCCATAGCATGGGCTGTCTGTGTGTTTGTCGTCTGTCGCATCCGTGCACGAATCAATTTGTGCGCACTCATGCACCTGGCGCTTAAACTGTTTGACATTTTTAGATGCCATTTGGCAGGTGCTCATTTGTGGGGTCCAACGACACCTTGTGTTAGATGGCGTCCCTCCTTCATGCTCCCAGGGGATGGAAAGATTTGGAGACTCGTAGCGAAAACGTGCCATTACAAATTGCAGCCAAACTGTCAGTTTTATGCTGCCACTTGGCAAATACAAACGAGGATTTGGTTGGACAGCGAATCCGCGTTTATCCAAATCACTCTGATCCTTGTGTCATGGTTAAAATTTGATCAAAATGTTGGATTTCTTAACAGTCTGAAATCAGTAAAATGACTGATGGTGAATGTTCTTTATCTAATTATATTTTGCACAGAAGATATTAAGATTTGTACTAGGGGTAGTGTTTAACAGTCTGTAGTTTGTGAGCTTTGACAACACAGTTTGTGTACTGCATCATCATCACTTTCAATTTTTCTTTAGTTGCAAAAGATAGTAATGACCGTTAGTTAAATTCGGCATTTTTCTTTCGGATGACTACATAAAGTAATATCGACTAATTTTTTGTTAATTTTTAGAGACTGATCTATTGAAAAAAATTTAATTTTTTATCAGACTTTTTCTGTAGTATTCATTCGACAGAGGTACACTGTTAACATTTTGTAGTCAAGAAGTCATAGTGCATGACTAAGTTGCTAAGTCTAAGCAACTTAGATGGGGGCATGGAGAGTTATAAGTGTCGTGTCTGGTGCAGTGGGAAAGGCTGTCGTCAGTGCCGGGATACATGCCTTGCAGTCTAAGCTCGTGCCTCAGCGATCTGATATCACTGTACTCAGAAGCTGCATCATCGCCACATCCGGCTATTAACGAGAAATATGCCAAAGACAAGTAAAAGACTCGTTTTATTCTGCATAGTCTAAATTGACAGCGGTGCCATAGGCATTTTTTCACTCTAAATTGTATTGTATAGTCTGCACGGTGGTACATTATGAAATTAAAATATACATACCTTGGTTCATCAGACAGTTATGGAAATGATTAGCCATCTTTACTCCAGTGAATGGCGCTTATAGTGAACACTTGTGTTTAAATGTTCAGCGTGACAGCCCTTCACTGAAAGATTAAGGCTAATAGTTTTGCAAACTGTCTGATCTGTGTAAAACATGTATGTTTCACTGATTTATGTGCTGCCCTTTTACTTGAAATTCATATTAGTGCATTGTTTGAAACTAAGAATTTCCAGTACAAGTGACAGATAGGAAGTGCATGATGATAATTTGCTAGATAATGCAGGAAAAAAATTTTGCATAGCAAGCTGTTCACGATTCAGGCAGTTGATAAAAATGAGCGTATTGCAAATAGTAACAGAAACATTACATTTTGGTGTTGCCAGCTGGAAAAAACAAACTGTTGTGTCTTAACAGTGCTCAACAAGAAATTTGAGCTAATGCTCACGAGATGCACAAAAGCCTATAGCAGTTTCTGTTCGCAAACTGTCAGTCAGTCTCCAGTTCATTGTTGGAGTGTGCGCTGCGGCTGAAGATCGCAAAAAAATCAATGAAACCCCTTATTTTGGAAGTTCAGGGTCTTTCAAAGTCATCAATATTAATAACTATGGAGGTACCGCTCTTTAATGCCCTCGTGGCAGGTTTCCTTGAACCTAGAAAATCGCGACTTGGACCATCAAAATCTACATTCAATGCTGAAAATTTCATATGCAGCTTCTCCATGTCTATCTCAATTGATTTCGGCACAATTCGCTCTTGAAATGTGTCTCGCAGCCCAAAATTGTCCAAAAAAAGCCATAAAAACTCCTATGCTGGCGTTCAAGGTCATTGAATTCGGTGGCAATTGATAGCCAGTGTACGACTTCCTATTAGTGATTAATACACCATGTCCCAAAATTAGCAGCACCCCTACAGATAAGTTAGCGTAAAATCGTTAATACCTGACATTTAGACAATTATTCTGAACGTGTCTTTACAGTTTGTGCTCAAAGTGGCAACTTTTGGCCTTGACGCAAGCTCAGTCTGAGGTGGGTATGCTGCTGCTGCTTGATCCCTTTGTCAGTAACAAGGCATTGAACGTAACCATAATGTAAACAAATTCTGACATCATAATGATGTTACATTGAGCACACGTGGTAAAGTTTGTACGTCATTATGGGTGTGACAATAAATAATGTTGATGTAGTGCTGTGTACGATATTTTGTTGAAATCGATAAACGACAAACTGAATTAGACATATTTGAAACAGGGGTGCCGCTAATTTTGGGACACAGTGTAGTAACCTAGGCCCTCTCACACTGTTATTCAGATACAGCAACTTATTGGCTAAAATTGCAAATTTTTCCTACCCCCTCTCTTCATCGTCATCATTCGGGGTGACCCCCTTCGAAAACTAGAGTCTTCCAGGCAACCAACAGTAAAGATTTGGTGATTCTACCTTGCACCGTTTTGGGCTGATCGGTCTGTCACACGGTGGTGTGACAGACCGACAGACAGACAGAATTGCGATGGCTAAGATGCGCTAAAGCAGTAGTTGCTTTTGCACGTAAAAAATCAGGGTTCCCATGCCTCCTGGAAAGTTCTTGATTTTCCAGGCTCTGGAAAGTCTTTAAAACCGAGTTTGGTCTTAGAAAATGAGAATTCTGGATAGTTGATAAAGGTTAAACTTTTTGTTTCGTTATTATGTGTATGTGCAATCCTGCTGTCCCCAAAATGACCTATACTGTGTTGGGTGGGACGTTAAACCCTACTCACTCACTCACTCACCCCCAGAGGCTTAAAATTTAAAAAATGTGTACCATTTGCATAGCATTTACTCACTGAAATAACGTTGCAATAAATTTTTAAATATGTGGCATTTAATGCATTAGATTACACTCTGTGTATACGGTAACTGCTGTTTGTCATTATATTCTTAACATTGTTGGGTTCGGAGAAGGTCCTGGAAAAACTTTTGATCGTCCTGGAATTTTTTGTCAGTAAAATTGCGCAACAGTGATTGCATGATTGCTGATGATTGTTTGAACTTTGTGCTGTGCAGGTGTCTGTGCGTTTCACAGATTCTTCCGCCAGTCTCACCGATCACGTTTCCGTAGACAAAGTCTTGGCCACAGTTTTCACTCATGAGATTACATTCTTTATGTGATGTATTGTACACTGCTAAATATGCCTGCGTACGTGTAGCCAAACCTAAGAGTTGAAGTGCTGTGCTGCCTTAAAATGAAGCAGTGAATGGTAGTAGTTGTCATTTAATGCCAATTCCTCGGTACAATTATTGTACCAAATTCTGCATGTACCAATGCACATGAATGTTTTTACCAGTAGCACTATTGCTCTAATGATGTAGCGAAAATCTATGTTGCCTGAAGTGTTTTTTATGACAGATACTCTCGTTATTGTTTATGTTGTACCCATAAATCTGTTTAAGTTTGATGTTATGTTCGGCTTACTGCTGTAATGGCTCATGACTTGAATATTATATATTTCATTGATGAAATGTTAGTGTTCTTTGTATCGTCGTCATGTTTTATGCATTGCCAACGATCGCAGTGGTGTGAGAGGATGTGGGATCGGAGCAATTGCCATCCATAAGTTTGAATTGTCTGAAAAATTGTCGTCTTGTTAAACATTTTTGTCCAGAAATGCAAAATTTGGGATCAGACAATGCCCATTTTGAGAAGATTTAATAAGGAAAATTAACATTTTGAGCATTTACACTGTCAGTTAAAAAAAACTGTGCCACTTTTTTGTTGTCTATATCTTTGCCAAATGTTAACAGATTTTCAGATTTTTTTCATTTGTACATTCCATGGACAGTTAACAATAAAGTGGTTATTGACTGTCCTACTACACCTTAACGGTGTTGCTACACTACCTTGTGAAATATAAACGTACAAAAAACCAACAATAATAGGCAGCAAGCATGTTGGTAAATGAACGACACGTCAGACAAAAAACAGTGAATAATCTGTACGACACTACACTATGTTAGATCCATCTTTTTGGATATCTGGTGTGTTGAACGATGTGTTTGTTTCTGGCCTTTCTGCTTTCGTGTCTTGCAGTTTATGTTCGAAAATTCCACCAGTATCCTCCAAAAGTTGTATTTTTCAAGCGGGTACAGTGGTACACGCTCGTAATCAAAGCCTAGTCTCCATAGCAAAATGGCATGTTACAATACCAGCATATCGTGACTGCATTAAAAATGATTATTTACAATAATATCAACTGCTTTTGTTTACAAACATCAAACAATGTATCTGAAACTACACATAATTTAATTTTCGTACAAAAATTAGTAAAAATTGTTTTAAAAGATAATTTTCTGCTTATGTAATACAGTGATTTTTGTAAATCTACGTTTTACATGGTAGTGTAGCGATGCAGTTGAAGTGTGGTGGGATATTTAGTCACCACTTTAATTGTCCACTGAATGCATCAGTGAAAGAATTTTGAAAATCCGTTAACATTTGGCGAAGATGTTAACAATCAAAAAAATGGTACAGTTTTTTTCTGACCCTCAGTTTATAATCTTCTTTGTTGAAAATTTTTGGCATTGTGTCGGAAATTTGCAGTGTCTGTCAGAAAATTGCAACTTCCTGCTCCGCCTACTTTTTAAAGCAACGCCTCTGATTGGTTGCTTGTGTGTTTTAATGAATATTTATACTGCTGTGTGTGTGTTTTGTAGGTCGTTTTAATCGTAGGTGCACTGCGCATTTGTAGCTAACAGCGAGGACTGTTGCATACATTGAATATTTCTGCATGAATTGAAATGCAACTCCTTCTTGAGAGCTTTCATTGTGTGGCATGTTTTATGTTGTAGAATTCTGTTGCTGTAATTGCATGTGTGGGCAGGGTGGGTTTGTTCACAGATTATGTAAATTCAAGAGCATTTTTATTTTTCTATGAAATGAAAGTGATAGTAGAAGGATTTTTGGTTTCATTATTTATGAACTTTGTAAACATAGCAGATTAGAAATCTCAAATGCTTTAAAAATTTGTGATTTAATCGGTGAACTGCCCCTATTTTGTGATCCATGTAACTTTGAAAACTTTTTACGTCCATGTTTTAATTTGTTTCATTTTTATCGAATGAACTAGGCAATATTTTCTTAGTGATGCTTTACCGTTTGTAGTTTAAAGAAAGAAGGAAAGGATATGAATAGATCACAGTTTCCTAGTTCAAAGGGGCTCTAGTCCGAACAACAGGAGGGTTAGGAGTTAGGATAGGGTTAGGATAAATTGCATCTTTGGCTACGCCAGACCGTGGCTTTGCACGCTGAAAATGACCAAATTCGGACTAATGACCAGTCGCCATGGTGACGATCTGTTAATGTGTTATTGCCTAATGTTGTTCTTTAGCAAAAACAGTATTGCTAGACTTTGTGATGTGAGACAATGCATGGTCAAGTGTTACCGCATCGAGTTGAAGGACAGATATTGTCTATTTTTGTGCAGATATGTGTCAGTTTTAGAATGTTAGATGTAACTGAATACAATTTCAAGTATGAAATTTACAAATCAATTTAGAGTGTTTGAGTGAATGTATTATTATTAACATTTGGAACCATCTCAGTTAAACTTTCTAGGTTTGATGTAATGTACACTGTGTCTCAGAAAAACATCCCCGACATTTTTGACTGTAACTTGAAAACCAATTACCAGATTTTGATAATTTTTGGTACAGATATTCCTGACACAACTTGCCGTCAAATTACCTTTCAGTTTCCCACCTCACCCAATGTGTGCTTCTGAACTACCTAGGGAAAGCAGATCAAGCGCAATATGTATTGAAATAAACAGAAAACCTGAAAAAAACATCCCCGACATTTTTGATCGTAACTTGAACAAAGATTAGCAGATTTTAATAATTTTTGGCATAAATATTTCTGACACAACTGGCCATCTAATAAGTGTTTTAGTTGTTTTAGTTTTCACCTCACCCAACATCTGATTTTGTACTACTTTGGGAAAGCAGACCAAGCATAATAAGTGTTAAAATGAATGACAAAACGTCGATAAATTCCATCTATCTTAATCTGTGGGCCCCAACAGCTGGTTGACTGTCATGCAGCAGTGTGTCTACCAGATGAAGTTTAGCAATGTTTGTGAAGTCAAGAAGCTGGTACAGCCTGGATTGGTCTTGAGCAGAATACTGCTGTCAATGAATGGAAAAAGCGTTTTCTTGCTCATGTTCGCATAGTGGGCCAACACTTTAAGCAATTATACTGCAGGCAGTTGAAAAATGGACAACTGGGTGAAATGTCGGCCAAAGTGCCAAAAAGTAAACAAAATGTTTTTTATGCGTTATGTTAAGCAATCATATCGCATTTGATAAAAAAACTGATATTTTGCTCGTTGTGTTTTCCCCAGGTAGTGCAGAAACAAACGTTAGGTGAGGTGGGAAACTAAATGGTCATTTGACGGCAAGTTGTATCAAAAATATTCCTACCAAAAATTGTCAAAATTTGATGAGTGGTTTTCAAGTTACAGTCGAAAATGTCTGAAATGTTTTTTTTTTGAGACACAGTGTATATGGTAGGCCAAAAAGGCTATGCCACTTTTTTACAGCCTGCAACTTGTAGAAGTGTTGATCAGATGGGTATCAAATTTGACACAAATCAGTCATATAATTCTCAGCATTAAATGCTAATTCATTTGGACCAACTGGGTGAAATAAAGTGGTGCTGTTTACCAAACAATAACCATACATGTGGCATTTTGAAAAATTTGTTTTGTTAGGTATGGGAAAGGTCATCTTGTTGTGTGTTAGATGTGACTGAACACTGAGAGAAGATGCAGCAGTGTTATTGCTGGATCATTAAATCACAGTTCAACATAACTGACAAACTGACTGAAACACGACGCATGCATCTAACCTACAGCGACTATCTCGAAACACACACACCGTCATTCATTGAGCACGATAACTGGGATGGTTAACAAAAAACACAATGTAGTAACCACCACACTAGACAAGACGGGCAGGCCATGTCTTCTAACTGTCAGTCATCAAAATAAAACTACTAACAATTGAAACAATGTGTCTATGATCAAGCATAATAGTAACAACGAACACTTCGACAATAGACAACTCCACCGATGCAAGCTTGTTAGTGTATTGCAAGACGTGTTCTGGCAGCAAGCTCTGCTGCTTTTGTAGTTCAATGTGAATTACTCGTAGATCATCTACAGAGACAATTGCTTTATTTCTACAAATCAGTGGCATAGACAAGGGGGACCCAGGTGCCCCAATTCCTAAGACAACATAGACACGTTTAAACTGCACAAAATTTGGCCAGTCAGTTTTTTCAGGAAAATAATCAACTTTGCTGCCACCAGATCTTATATTTTGAAGCTATAATGCATCAAATTTGATTTCGGCTAGAGATCCACCTCAGACTCAATTGGGGGAGCTCACAGTGCTACCCCAGACTAGCTGGATTTCAGGGGTTCTACTTTTAAGGGGAGAAAAAGGGAAGGGATAAAGAGAGGTAAGGAGGTGAGGAAAAGGTAGGTCATAGGGGAGACAAAAGGGGAAATTGAAGGGGAGGAGGAGGCCACCAATTCACGTTTCTGCCTACTACATTGGTACAAATCGGTTGAGAAAATACACATTAATATCCGTCACGGCAGTATTGCAAAATGTATCACCACATGATAGCTCCAGTGATGATAGTCCTTGTCCTAAAAGTCCTGAAAGTGAATCCTGGTCCTTGGCAAATAAGTTTCTGTTAACATTACAAGTCCGCAAACTCAAAAGACTGCCAAGAAGTCTTGCGGACTAGCTTCGTCACACTGCATGGCAACTGAGAAAACTATGAACGAAGTAAATATTGCTGAGCTGCATTGCAGAGACCTTGAGCGAAATAACGTTTATACAGCAGATTGTGCAAATACTTAGAAATAGCTTAAAATACTAATAAAAATATCAAATAACAACAACATCTACTGACAGACTACTACAGAAATAAAATCATGATAGTCATTAGTAATGATAATGATATTAAACCTAATGGCTGAACAATGACATAAAACAACATTCTACTGGGCTTAATTTTTACTTGCAATCAGTTATTTATTGTCCATTTAATCTATGATGAAAGACGCTGAAAGGTGATCGTAAACAGTAGTTGCTTACAATAAACTAATCCAAAATATGTTGGGAACTGGTTTAATAACTAAAAGTCAGAAATAACTGAAAAGTTGTGATTCAGAAAAAAACACCTGTAACTTGGTAATAAACCACAGTTTGTTGCAATTGTTTTTTTTTGTTTAAATTTAACCGTAGTTCACACACAACGGTGTCGACTTACTGGATGTGTTTTAATGATTCACTCAGTCTAAGTCTACAGGGTGGTCCAAAAAAACGGACCCCCAGTTTTATTTTTGGGATAACTTCGGTAATTCAGCACCGATTTTAACCATTCTTTCACTGTTACAAGCAGAAATTTATTGCGCGTAAACGTGAAGTTTTTCCACCCACCGCACCTTTATTGTGTGACCACATTACCTAGCAAAACAAACACTGTCCTTTGACAGTGTTTGTTTTGCTACAGTGGTCTCGGAGAACAGGCAACACATAAAGATATCAATTTCGTAGCATGAAATAGTTAAGCTTACTTACTTATTCGCAGTAGTGCCTTGTGACGTCATTG
>Ga0056128_1001377_pt1 | contig 26937 bp, 16 predicted proteins | sample WorMetLIZISLAND2_FD_71113 | JGI IMG/M metagenome (GOLD analysis project Ga0056128, IMG submission 71113) | Marine gutless worms symbiont microbial communities from Max Planck institute for Marine Microbiology, Germany - Olavius geniculatus... ... | reverse complement strand
AATCGGTGCGATTTACGACAACTTTCGAGTTTGAGCGCAAATATCTCTGGAACCGATGAAGATAGCGACAATATGTAAACGGCGTTGACGAAAGCGATCTTTTGGGCGTTGAACAAAAAAAACTTTGTGAAATTCGGTCCACTATGAACAAAGTTATAAGCGCTCTTGTTGACCTACCCTAAGTCGACAATGCGCGTTTGGCGTATACCAATGCATTTGAGGTCGGGCCACGAGAATTTGATACCGGGGAAATTTTACCTGCCCCTTAATTTCCCCCAATCGGACTTAGGGCGCCGGGCGGACTCACGTTTGGCTTTGCCCCAAATTTTTAGTTTACATTTTTGTGAGACTGTTGAAAAAATTTTCTTATCGTTCAGCCCAAAAATTTTGTTCAATATGGCGCTCGAAATTGAAATATTGAGCAGTTCAGTTTCAGTTTCAGGTTCAGATTATGTGCTCAATAAGCAGAAGCTTTCATTGCTCATCTCTTTGAGTTTATGTGTTTGTCCAGACGTTTTTTGAAGGAACGAACTGAGTCCACTGCTATAACATTCTCTGGCAGTTGATTGCATTCATCGATTACAGTTTGACTGAAAAATTTTCGTTTACAGATCCTGCTGATCGGTTGCTTAGGCCTATAGATTTTTTGCTGTGTCTACGAAGGTGTGATGTTTCAGACAGTGTAAAGATCTGGTCCTGATTCACATTTACTTTGTTCGTAATTATCTTATATATTTCACGTAGCATCTGTCGGAAAATAATTATTGTTAACTTCGATTTTGTTGTCAACTTTTTGAGTGTATCTATCGTCCTGGCCATATGTGTACCAAAATTATCAAATTTGGTGCAGATTTGACGAAGGTCTGACAAAAACAAGTTGGGACATTTTCGTTACTTCTCGATCCCATTGGAAAAGAAGGCTGGGAAAAATTTTGGATTGAAAATGGTTGGAAATTCTTGGCACACTATGAGGAAAATTAGCTTAAGTCGGACACTACATTTGTCATTTGTGGTCTCCCGGATCCCGGGATTGAGAATTCACTACGCACAATTCCCAAGACTCGAGACAAGATCAAAACGTTAAGTATTTAGTCCGAGACCGATCGAGACGAGACCAGTGCTTCTCTAGGGACAGAAGTAACAGTCCGGCCTTGGCCTAAGCCTACGTCGAGATCGAGACTGTACGTCGTCTCAACACAGATCACGCAAACCTACATCCCTGCACATAGGGATGTCCATATAATCTATCTGTGTATTCTTCAGATCTTAGAATAGCATCTAAGACGATATTTTGTCTGGTATGTGGACATTTCACAAAAAAACTTAAATTTGAAAATGAGACTAGACGCTTGAGACTGAAAACTGAACTTGCGAATACAGCAATCCGCTAGGCCTATTATCTTAAAGAACAAGACAAAGACTGCATATTGTAAATCGACCAAACCACAAGACCAAACATAATCTATATGATACACTACATGCATTAAGCCTAGAACAGTAACAATTGGCGAAGACTGAAAAATGAACTTCGGAATTAGATATAATGACTATACCGATACTCGAACTCGAGTAGTTAAAAATACTTGGTTGTTTCAGCTCTAAAATCCAATCAAATACATAGAATATATAATTTACATATGGCGGATTGTTGAAAAACTTGTTTTTACATGGTTTTTACTAAAGCAGTTATTATGTCAGCCCGAAGAACGCGACTGTCATTACTTAGATCAGAAGAGAATACTCACTGCAACGACGCATCTGGAGACGATTTAGTGCGTTGTGATTTTTTTGTTGATAGTTCTGGGCATCGGTTGCGGTAGTTGGACAGGGTAGGCGGAGTTCTGTCAAATGAAAGTGGACCAGAGGGGTAGAGAAATGTGTCGATTTTGTTACCGTATTTTAGTATGATTAATACAGTGACTGTTGGTTTGCTGGGTGGTCTTTGGTTATCTTGATCGATACTGTAGATCTCAATTGATAGTCAGTCATTGTGTTAGTTGATCATTCTCTAATCGTTGATATAGTGGCACTGCTGTTGTGTAGGATGACTGGCCAAGGGTTCTCGGATCATTGCGTCCCAAATTACTTTTTTGCATACTACTTCATCTTAATAGTCGATATCTAAAACAAAATTTGCGGGTTTTTGCTTAATTTTTTGCTCACGAGCAATTTAACATGGGGCACTTTAAATCGCTCATGAGCAAGAGTTTTGGTTAAGGTTGGGTTTAGGGTTAGGGATAGGGTTAGGTTTTAGGGTTAGGGTTAGTGTTAGCTATGTTACCTGGTCATGTATTTCACATTTAATCGCTGACATTTCATCGAACATGCAAGTGTAAACAAGCGGAGAATATTGACACACTATGATTACTATAGCTCGGACTTGTAAGTACGTTGCGTTACTTTGTTTCACTTGCATAAAAAACTCGAACGATGCTAAGTTAAAATGATTAAATCAATGACTGCAACGTCGAACAATCAAAAAAGTACGTGTAATATTTTACATCAAATGGAATTTCGCTAAAATTATACATGATGTTGCATTATCGAAAGGCATAATGCTATGTCTACGCCAATTTTTGCTGTTTTACTGTAAAAAATCTCTCAACAGAAAAATAACAAAAAACCTAACAATTTTATTACAGATAATAACTCATAAGATGTAAGTCTTTGCGAAAACACTGTTTGAGTCAATAAAATTTGAGGATAGGTTGATAACCTTTTACCGGATGACTGTTTGAGAACAGTTCTTGATGTCAGATTGGTCAATGCTGTCACTTGTCGCTTGGTTTGTATGGTTTGGTCAATCTCTTAATTATTGACACTATGATGACACTGCTGTTGTATTGTTGTGTGTTAGGATGACTCGCTGAGCACTGTGACTACGGGCAGCATAGCTGATGACAGCTCCCGATGTGAGACGCCGCCAAACAGCGGCCGTCGCAAGAAACCAAACCGACCCCGACAGAACTCATCTGCCGGGCGTTGTCGATTTCAGTTCAAATGCACCTGCAACATAAAAGTATTGCTCTTTTTTGTCAGTTGCCAATATATATATATATATATATATTTATTTATTACAAATCAAATGTTTAGTACCAAAAACGTAAGGTACGTAAAGGTAGAGTAAAATTTATTACAAATACTTCCATAAAGGGTGTAATAAGAACATTATCAAATTCAGATAAACAGAGACTGCCTTCATGAACACTTACGAAGCTTGTGCTTGACCTGTTAGGACCAATGCTGCTATTGTTACCAAATGTTCCTCCAGTTTGCTTTATTTAGTTGATCTGTTCTGTTAGCATATTTTAGATCTATTCATATTTCGTGTAAAATTCTGGCATTTGCTGGAGCAAGTTTATTAGATTAACAGGGGATTTCATAGTAATTAGTAACTACGTTGTAACTATATATAACAGAAATGTTTATTCGGACATTCGACATTGGCAGTTGCTGTTTGGTTATATCTGGGGTGACTTCACTTTTTGACTTAGACTTTTGCTAAGCCAAAGCTATAAACTATTAAAACTAAACACTAAAGTCTGTACTTAGACCAAAGTTCAATTAAACTTTGGTCTAAGTCTACTAACTTAGATCAAAGTTTAGACCAAAACAATTAAAAATGGCAGAAAAAAACTGGTACACCTAACAGGAAATAAATCAACCAGTTATGCTTGAACTTGCTTATTTAATTACACCTTGTACGCAAATGACATAATTACGTAACATCTTACGTCATTGTGTAGTCATTATGGCGTTTATTTTTAGTACCAGACTGCTTTAATTTACTAAACTATCCGTATGTATAGGACTCTTAAGTCGCCATGTTTTCGCTCAGCTTAAGTCAAAAGTTGAAGTGGATTCAGGCTCAGCGAAAGTTTTGCTCTAAGGGCTAAAGCTCTGTCTTCCATGCAAATCGAACCGACTTTAGTCAGGTTATTTTGGCTCAACTTTGGTCTAAGTAGGTACTTAGACCGAAGTTTAGTTGACTTAGACCAAAACTTCGGTTTAAGTACGTACTTAGACCAAACTTTGAAATCACTTCATTTTTTGACGTAAGTATGTACTTAGACCGAAGTTTAGGCTTAGCGAAAGTCCTAAGTCAAAAAGTGAAGTCACCCATGGATTTGCAAGTTTATCTTGCTGCTGTAAATCTGCCACTGATTTGAGTTTATTATAGATTTCTTGTGTTGTTGCTACATAATTCAGTAAGTCTACTGTGCATAGGAGGATCACGGACAGCCAATATTTGGTGCTCAGTTTAACTACTTCTCGGGTGTGGGTGATGGACTCTTGCTTGCAACTGTCGGCAGTAACAGGGTCAGCTTGACATATTTTCATAATGTGACCATTGTTGACATTTGCAGTTTGCTATTTCATTGCTAATATAATAGTGGTGTTACGTGATTTGGTCGCAGTGGAGGGTAAGCAGCTTTTGTGATTAATGCTGAATTATAGTATGGCTGTTGAATTTTTTGGTGTCAATGCATAATGTTGTCAGTAGTTGTTTATGTGTTATTTGCTTTGGCTTTTTTGAAGCACTACTTTATGACTGAAAAAGGGAGACACTTTGCACAGTATGCAATGTGCACTGCTATTATTTGTGCCAAATGTTCTGTTCTATAACACATTTTAGCATGGGATATTTTTGCTTGCATTCAGGAATTCTGGGTTTGGGTTTTTTTATTAAGGGTGGGGTTAGGTTTAATTGGTTATTGTAATAAAAGTCCCAGCTTGATGGACTTTGGAATTTCTACAGTTATTCAGTTGATTGATTCATATGAGATTCTGTTTGCGCTCCAGTCCTCACGGCATAAAATATACCAATATTTGCAAATTTATAGATTTGAATGTTTTATAAACTTAAATTTGGGTGGGTATTTTGGAGTTGGGTTTGCCCAAAAACCTACCATTTTTGGGTGTTTGCCTCAGAGGTGTCTCAACCCCTTTATATTCACAAATAAAGTGCAATAATTGTTTTTGTACAGGTGACAGTTTACGAATGCATCGTGAAAGACGCGCAGAGTGAGGAGCAGCCCGGCTGTTTGTTGAAGCTGCTACAAGCTTACGCCGATGTCGATTCTGATGAGAATTTCTTCACGTGCGCATGGACCAGTGACGATGTGGCTGGGCTGCCACTGCTTGCTGCAGCTGGATCCAGAGGACTCATTCGTATCATCGACCCTAACACTGGCACCTGTACCAAAGTATGCTCTGCTGCCTGCTCTTGATGTGTTAAAAAAGACTAAAAATGTTGGCCCAGTATCGACATAATGCGAGGCTGTCCGCTTAGAACTGTGCAAATCTCTGACTTTTGACCTTTAAACTGTAAATTGGCACAACGGCTGAGCCTGCCATGTGGAACATATATGTCGATTTTGGTTTTTTTTAATCTCTTTTTGTTTTTGAGTTCTGAAGGAGCATGTCTGTGTTGCCACTTGGCAAGTGGGTTGATGAAAAATAAGGCAAAATAGTAGTTTGTGTTTGAGTGATCATGATATAAATTCTGATCATTGGTATTAGATCGCAGTTCAGTTTCAGTGTTTAGCCAATTAGTGTTATTTGGGTCACGTAGATGGTGTTTTGCTTATGTTAGTTTCAGTAGGCCTGTTTTTGGCATGTAGTTTCCACAAGTGGAGAGAGACGTGTAAGGATATTTTGTCACGTCGTGTATTTAATTACTCTCTGCTTGTCATATGTACTAGCTAGAGCCATAATTTAATTGTACTGAATTTCTGTTGTGGCTTACTCAGTGTAAGTGAATATCAGCAAATCATTGATGCTTAGTGCTGTGATACCGGTACTATTGTCTGTGGTCACTGGAAGTTGCCATTACATCACTACTGTAAATAAATAATTATTTTGACTGCAGGCTAATAGATTTCTGTTCTAGCTATGATGGCAGTTATTGTTGATTATACGTTTAAAATGTGTTTCTAACTTTCTATATTCTGCATTCGGGTCCTGCAAACATTGCGGGGCCAGGTGTAAAGTAACGCTTCAACAGCTCTACCAGCACCGTTTCCACTTTACAGGTGCATCTACTCTGTTTTGAAAACGTCTACTCTGTTACCCATCAACTCAACCCTCGCCCCCTCAGGCTGCCCGGGTGGGATGGTGGGGGGCAAGGTGGGGATGCACGTACCTATTGCCCAAGGACTCAAATGCCGCAGTCGGGGTCCACGACCATGTGACACAGAAGGCACCAGAGGGGACATTCCACGCATCATAGCTAAGATAGTATAAATACAGTAATAGTTCTGAAGTGAACACTTGTTAATCTTAGTTGTTTGTTTTCTGTTTGCTGCAGCACTATACGGGCCATGGTCAGTCGATAAACGAACTGAAATTTCATCCTCGGAACTGTTGTTTGCTCTTGTCTGTCAGCAAAGGTGTTTTGAGTTGCACTCTTAAGCATTGAGCCTTCTTATTGTATGCTGTTACTTGTATTTGTCATGCAATCGCTTTGAATAATGATTTGATACATCTGCATTTTAATATTTATGTAATTTGTCTAGACTTGTTGCTATATTCACTAGTGTTACACATTTTTACTACACGAGATATGCTGCACTTGCTGTCCTGCGCTCCATTTATTTGCTATTGTCTGCCATTCAGTATATACTGATGTGGTCCTACTTAATCATTTATTGCTGTGCTTTTTTTTCAGCTTTGTGTAATTTTATCGTACGTTGTATGTTGTTACATTTTGCATGTTGCGTTTCGTAGTCACTGTACAGTCAGAATTATAATTTTTGAGCCAGTGTGAGCTGTGTGTAATGTAATGTATTTATGTTGTGTGTTAGACCATTCGCTGCGCTTGTGGAACATCAAGACCGATGTTTGTGTTGCTATATTCGGTGGTGTTGACGGACATCGGGACGAAGTTCTTAGTGGAGTCAGTTCTGTTGTTTTATTAATATTTCTCTTACTGTTCTTGCTGCTTGATTGTTAATAATTATATGATAATCAGTATTAATAACATAATTTACAGAGATGATTATGAGTTGTATATGTGACTAGTCAATTTTTTGGCCAAGTCTGACTTAGTTGAGGTTCCTGAGCTTATCCAACAATTCACCTGGTAAGGAAGCAAACATGTTTTATTGAGTTATAATTATAACAAGGACCAAAGTAATTTGGCAAAAGGTGGAATTGCTCTGGTAAGTCCACCCAACTCTTCATTTGTATTCATCGGGTTCTAGTATATCATATGACGATTTATCTGCAATTTGTAATTGCGTGCTTTGGCTCGATGCATGTGCACAATTATAATCAGCAGTTTTTACAATTTTAGGTTTAAGTAGTTTTTGGTGTTTTGTGTTTCATATAGATTAAACTTTCTGTAAAGGTTAGACTTTTTGTTTTGTTTTTTTGTGTATGTGCATTATGCAATTTTGCCTGCGAAGGCCGTCCTCGAAATGACCTATACTTTGTCAGGCGGGACGTTAAACCCTACTCACTCATTCACTCTGGGGTTCAGCGTGTTATTGGACCACAGAAATGGACTGGACTTGCTAAATGCATCTAAATTTGTCAAGTGGTTTAAGCAGGGTCACTGATATGACAGACAGACAGACCGCTTTACAAAGAAATGTGCAGGAATAGGCGGAATGGATTGCGCTGCGAGAGTGATACAGGCGAGCAATATATGACATGTAATGATTCTATGCGCAGGTGCTTGATGGTCTTGCTGAATGTGTCGGTTGTGTTGATTGTTAGGATATTGACATCACGGGATCGTACATAGTATCGTGTGGCATGGATCATTCAGTCAAGATATGGTCTCTTCAGAGGCCTTGCATTGCAAATGCCATTGATCAGTCTTTCCGCTATGCACCAATCAGTCATACAGACAAGTAAGTATATAATTCAAGATGATCACTTAACAAGAAATCGTGGAATAGACACTAGACAGGACGTTGTAAATGTGAATTGCTTTGTGGAGCAAGTTGTTATATTTCGTTCTTGTCAGTGCCATGTCTGCCAATTGATTCTTGACTAATCACTGTTGTTTCCATTGGCATCAATATCGGTCGATGTTTTGGAGAAAGCTTTTGAATATAAATGGATAAATTGCACAAATATAATATAATGTCAATTCTATAGGTAAATCTTTTGAATTTCTGTTTCACCCCTATTGATTTGTATATTTTAGTTGTTTATTATTTAATTCTGGAGAACTTGCTCAAATTCCATTACGCCGACTTTTCGCGGACACAAATCATGAAAGTCCACGACACAAATCATGTCACCGACTTTCATGACTTGTGTTGCGGACTTTCATGATTTGTGTCCACGACTTTCCTCGCAGGAAGTTTTGGTGAAAGTTGCTGTAATGGAATTCGGGCTTTAAGCAAGGAAGAAAAAGTAATTGTCAGTTGACAGTGGCAAGTTGGCAGCAGCAGCAGCAGAATTAACAGCTTGATATGAATAGACATCTGAGGGTGAATTGCATCGGTTGTACAATGCAGTAGCATAATTTATAGAGCGCCTTTTAAAAAAGTATGTCCAAGAAAAAGTTTCATCTTGAGATAATGTTATGAGTCATCTGCATGCAGTGCCGGCGTTAGAGAATTGGAGGCCCCCAAATACAAGTGTGAGGCTTTTATAATAAGGGATCTGGGGGCGGAGAGCCCCTGGTCAGGGGGTCAGGGCTGAAGCTGAAACACTGGCTTTTGGACATTCACTGAAAGTCACAAATTTGCCCAATTTTTAAAAAATTTGAAACGCAAAAAATCAGATACAATTTAAAAAATAGAAGTTTTTTTACACTTAGCATGAGGCACCTGAGCATATGTGAGCCCCCTCCCCGTCCCCCCAGCCAGAGGGTACAGAGGGGCCCTTCTGCTGGCTCTGTTTGCATGTATATTATGTAGTTATTGTCATATGCATGATGTTGACAGATCATTTACGACTGCTTCTCAGCATTATCCTGACTTCTCAACAAGAGACATTCATAGCAACTATGTTGACTGCGTTCGATGGTTTGGGCGCTTTGTACTGTCCAAGGTATTTTTCACTATGTTTTTCCATTGAGAATATGCTGTAGTTTTTGGACAAAAGTTTCTTGAATAATGTTTTCCATTTATACAGTACGGTATTTGCTTACATTCAAAGTTTTTAGCTGACACAGTGTGCCAGCGGTTGCTACGTATTCTTTCAGTCTACTGTTATATGAATGTTTTTCAGTCTGTTAATAGTGTGAATGGTTAAAAGATTACATGTAGTGGTAATATTTCTTGGAATCTATAGTCAGCTTAATGCTGTATATTACAGGGCTCTTGCTGGTCCTTGAAAGTCCTTGAATATTTCGTCCAGATTTTCAAGGCTTGGAAAGTTCTTGAAAACAGACATAGTCCTTGAAGGTCCTTGAATCTGTGTCCGAAGGTCCTTGAAAGTGCTTATATTTGATTTTTTTAAATGCCCTGCCTGAACAAGTGATTTTCAGAATCGGTGTTGCCTGAGTCTTGAGTGGTGAATAGACTTCATCATTACTGTTACTTACTGATTTTTTTTGTAATTCCAGTTTTTGATTAACGCTTGAAGGTGTTAAATTGTCGAATGTAAACTGAACCTGCTTATATATGCTTATAAAAGTGCTGGTTTGATTTAATTCAGTTCTGATTATGTGTCCTTTGTATGGTCCTTGAAAGTCCTTCAGAAGTCCTTGAATTTGATTTTGACAAATGGGAAAATTATGTTGCGGAGGTTGAATATGTGTTTGTACTTTGTGGTGTAAATATATAGTAGATTTTATAGGCTTTTTGCCTGAAAGGTAACCTGTTTTATACTTTGTTGTTTTTAGACATTAGAATATTGTGGCAGAGTTTATTTGGGGGGTGAGTGAGTAAGTAGGGTTTTACGTCCCACCCGACACAGTATAGGTCGTTTTGGGGATGGCCTTTGCAGGCAAAATTGCATATACACATAATAACAAAACAAAAAGTCTAACCTTTATGAAACACAAAACACAAAAAATGGCAGAAACCTAAAATTCTAAGAACTGCCGATTATAACACTGCATATGTAATGGTAATGGCAGTTCTATTAATGTTGCCTGTTATCCTCCAGACAGCCATCAATGTCATAATGTTGTCTATTGGAGGACAGGGGGAGAATTTTTTTGGCATTTTCTCAAAAACAAATTACTTATATCGCAAAAGTGTAATAAATAGGCATAAAGGGTTTACATATGTGTGCATCTGTTTGTTGTTTGTTGCATGGCGAAGTCGTGTGAGAACCGTGTCGTCTTGTGGAAACCTGGTAGTCACACGTCGGAGCTTCATTCCGTGGCATCAAAGGCTGAATCTGGCACAGCTGTGTCGGTGTTGCATCAGTTTGACTTCGCTAACTGTGACATCTGGTTCATGCGATTTGCCATGGACCATGCACAGAAGGTCGGTATACGTGTGTTTATGCTAGTGATGATGATGATTATTATTATATTATTATATTATGCTAGGTTTTTAATGCAAATTAGGTCTTTCACAACATGAACAATCTCAAGTGTGGATAAGGTCACATGTCAGTGGATGAACGGACGACTGTACAGAGCAGTTTTAAGCCCAGATTTGAAGGTATCAGTAGATACAGCTATGTCAAAATGATTCGATATCAGGATTTCAATTTCGATATGATATCGATACGATATTTTGACAATATCGCGATATCGATATAATGTTGATATTTTTAAAATGATAAGTAGGTAAATCTTATACAAGCACAAGAGCAAGACGTGAACGTTCAGCAAGGCAGTTTGCTTTACATAAATACCAAAATGTGTCAGTGAACTTTAAAATTAACTATAGACTGTCATAAGTGTCGCTGACACTGCTTTGGTTAGTTTGTCTTTTGCTCCATTAATTCTCGTTATTTCTGCAGTGCAGTAATAAAAATATAAACTTCTGGCGTAAACTATCGTGATATATCGAAAATATTGTGATATATAAATGATATCATGATATATCAAAAAATTTGCTATTTTTTCGACAATACGATATGATATATCAACATCGAAGACAATATATCGATATTTTTGATATATCGAATCATCACTAGTTTGTGCTTGTATGTCAGTTACTTGTTTTTTATTGGCACATGTAGAGTACATGTATATCCATTTCGATAGCTACATTTTACCTTAAGTGGATTAGACAATGAATGATCCAAGGTCGTTGCCAGGATTTTCGTTTTTAGAGTCTGATTTTCCTTTTCTCCATTGCTTCATCTTTTTTTGCCTGGTTTTTTCTTTTTTCCCTCCTCTCACTTTTACTGTAAGATTTCCAATAGTTTCAAGTTGCAAACATAGTTTGATGCATTTGCACTTTGCATCAACGTTCTCATTCATTCGCATGTATGAAAATTATGACTTTTTTGTTTTTTCGAATTAGTCATGGTGTAGATCCTGAGATGTGCCATTTTTAGTTTGATTTGTGGGGTTTCACCTCTTTAATTCGGCCATTTAGCAGTCACATGTCTCAAAGTAAACAGCGTTTTTTATTCACGCACGAAAGCAGGTACTGCTGTAGCGCGTCTTAGCCATCACAATTCTCTCCATCTGTCCATCACACGGGTGGATCAGTCAAAAATGGTGCAAGCTAGGATCACCAAATTTTCACCACTCGGCTGCCTGGATGACTGTAGTTTTAGGATCCGTAAAGCTTTTCCATAAGTTCGAAAGAGGTCACTTCCAGCGAGGGCGCTAAATGACAGGGGGTGGGAAAAATTTGCAATTTTCAGCCAATAAGTCGCCATATCTCTGAAACGGTGCGAGATAATGTCTAGGTTGCTATTGATTTTTGCGATCTTTAGGTGCAGCCCACACTTCAAGAGTGAATTGCAACGAAATGGCTGGAGACAGACTAAGGCAATTTGCAAACAGGAACTGCTATAGACTTTCGTGCATCTCGTGAGCACTAGCTCAAACTTTTTGTTTGGTCCACCTGGTCAGCACAGTGGATAATAGTAAGTTTTGCAGCAGATTGTGTTGATTATTCCAGATGCTGGCTGTTGGCAATCAGAATGGCAAGGTCTATCTCTGGGACATTGACATTGACGATCCTGCCCAAGCCAGGTGATTTTTGATAACTTATTTTATTTTTTCAAAATAAACTGTATTCTTTTTCTTGTGGAAAGTACAGGCCAGAATCTCATTTATTGATTACGTTGTGGTCCTTGCAGTTTTTTTTACGTAGGCCACGTTAAAAATTCATCTTATTGTTTTAACTGCTTGCATGCCATGATGAGTTTATTCGGTTGTTATGCGCAAAAGCAGCTACTGGTTTAGCGCATCTTAGCCATCACAATTCTGTCTGTCTGTGTCTGTCACACGGGTGGATCAGTCAAAAATGTTGCAAGCTATGATCACCAAGTCTTTACCGTTGGCTGCCTGGAAGACTCTAGTTTCAGGATTCGTAAAGCTTTTTCATAAATTCGAAAGGGGTCATGTATATATCTGTCCTGCCTGTCTGTTTAGGCCTAGCTTTGTCTGACATTTTATCGAATTAAAGTGATCAAATGAGAGGGGGGTGGGAAAAATTTGTGATTTTCAGTCAATAAGTCGCTGTGTCTCAGAAGCGGTTCGAGATAGGGCCTGGGTTATTATTAATCATTAATAGGAAGTCATACACTGGCTCTCGATTGCCACCGAATTCAATGACCTTGAACGCCAAAATAAAGGTTTTTACGAATTTTTGGTGATTTTCGGCTGCAATACACATTTCAAGAGTGAATGCGCCGAAATCAATTGAGATAGACATTGAGAAGCTGTGTGAGAAATTTTCAGTGTTGGATGTAGATTTCAATGGTTCAAGTCTCGATTTTACAGGTTCAAGGAAACCTGCGCACGAGGGCATCAAAGAGTGGTACCCCCGTAAAAAATCATTATTTTACCATTGTTGGCCAGTCTTTCGTCAAAACGGTTGCAGATAGGCATGGGCATGCTGCCTATCATAACAAGCACTAGTGACGAGCTTTCCAGCCATATCAACATCGATGACTTTCAAAGACCCTGAGCTACAAAAATAAGGAGTTTTTATTGATTTTTACAATCTTTGGCTGCAGCGCATATTTCAAGAATGAACTGAGACGTAATGGCTGGAGATAGACTGTTTGCGAGCAGGAACTGCTATAGGCTTTCGCACGTCTCGTGAGCATTAGCTCAAATTTCTTGTTGCTATTATTATGGGTTTGGTTTTGTAATAAAAAATAATTGCAGTTTTCTGTTTCGAATGGTCCTGACTTTGGTTTCATTACAAAAACACTCTGGCGTGGATCTGTTGTGTTTAGTAGGAACTGCATTGTTCAGTATTTTGGGTAAAATCAGTCAACTAGTCAACATAACCATTAAGTTTGTATATACAGGCTCTCTGCTTTAGATGCTTGTGTTTGCACTTCACTTTTTTGTGCAATTCTCCTGCACGGTTGATCGGATGAGTTTGCTTTGAAAAACGTGGTCTGCCTGCAAGTTTTTTGGAGAACCATTTGGATGTAGTTGCTAATTTTGGGAATTTTGGTTTCGTTATTTAACACGTAAAACCCAGTTAACGCAAAGGGGAACGCACAACAGCGGTTCATGTTTGAAAGCGCAGTAAAACAAAATCAGTCGCCAGAGGGCACCAGATGACTGGCGGCTAATTATCTATAGTGTTTTACTTGTACTTACCATAGGGCATGACTTGTCTCACTCTGCCAATGCCGTATCGGCTGGAAATCACAAATTTTCCCCTTTCCCCCTTCTCATTTATCACATTCGTTCAGGGTCACCCCCTTCGAATTTATGGAAAAGCTTTACGAACTAGAGTCTTCTAGGCAGCCGACGGTGAAGATTTGGTGATTCTAGCTTTCACCATTTTTGACTGATCCACCCGTGTGACGGACAGATGGACGGACGGACAGAATTGTGATGGCTAAGATGCGCTACAGCAGTAGCTGCTGTTGCACGTAAAAACTAAATGACAAATATACTTTTGGTTTTGCACACATCTTGGTGTGTTTCAGATACACAGTTTTGTCTCATGGCAAGTGTACAACACCGGTCCGTCAGACGGCATTCAGTAAAGATGGATCGGTTTTGATCTGCGTCTGTGACGATGCCACGGTCTGGCGATGGGATCGCATTGCTCCCTGATGACCGCAGCGTAGGCGAATTTCGGCATTTTCAGCATCTTTGGCTGAACAGAGGCCTCTACAAAAAAGAAGCCTTCACAGACCAGGGAATTTCGGACAGCGGCACAACGTTTTATAGTCATTGGGAATATTTTTTGTTGCATATTGTGATACTTCAAAGTTTGCTTGGTGCAGTATGGCATTCTCTGGCATGCAAAGACTCGGTACGCTGTATTGCGAAATCTTAAAATTGTGACATCATTTACTTATTCATTTCTCGAACAGAAAGTTTACGTGAGGGTCCCTATACTTACCAAACAGTGTCTCATTGTGCTTGAATCTGACCCTAAACAACAGCTTCATCATTATACTATTTTTGTGTTTTTGTCATAATAAGCCAGAATATGGGTATTGCTTGTCTGTCTGTCCGTCCTGTGTGAGTTTTAAACTCAAAAACTAAAAGCCATAATTAGTGTGAACGTTTCTGTAGGTCAAATATCAAGTGTACCGGTCGTAAGAAAAATCCAGAAAATGGCGAATATCTTGCGTAAACAAGCCTGTTGTGAAGTTGGCTTGGTCTATTGTATTGTGAACGTTTGCAATAAATTTGGTCAGGTCATGTTTACACTATGTACTGAATTAGTTTTGATAGGCAGATAGTCGGATAGTATCTTGGCAGGGGGCCAGTGTATTTTTTCTAGTTTCTGTACACCATTTCATACTAAATGATCTCTGTGTCATTATGCTCATTGCTCAACAGACTTAGGTCTTGTCTACATCGTGGGCCATAAAAAAACGTGCTGCTTTACTTTTGTCCATATCTTTGCCAATTATTGACCGATTTTCAAAATTCTTTCACTGACATACTGTGCAGACAATTTGCGATAACGTGATTATTATAGATCCCATCATACCATAAATGCGTCTCTACACTACCTTGTGAAATATCAATGAAATGTGCATACATAACGATAATAACAAACAAACAGCTTGCTTGCAATCTGCCACTATACCACTGTGCATACTGTCTTATTATCTGCTGATAAGCTCTGGATATTCACTGTGGGCCATAAAAAGCATACCACTTTAGTTTTGTTCATATCTTCACCGATTATTGACCGATTTTCTTTCAGTGGCAGACTCTGCAGACAATTTGCACTAGTGCAATTATTGTATATTTCACCACACGGTAAATGTTTTTCTACACTACCTTGTTTTCACAAGGTAATGTAGAAGGTATAAATGTAAGTTAAAACTAATGATAATAACAGAAGTTTAGGTAAATGAAAAAACACTTCAGACCAACATTGCGATGATTGATTCGTATGATACTAAACTGTGTTATACCCACACAGTCTAGTGTCATACAGACCATTCACTGCAATGTTGGTCTGAAGTGTTTTTTTTTCAATATTACAAAAATGTTTGTTTGTTATTATCGTTATGTATGCATATTTCATTGATATTTCACAAAGTAGTGTAGAGATGCTTTTACAAGATCTATAATAATCACATTATCGCAAGTTGTCTGCAGAGTGTGCCAGTGAAAGAATTTTGAAAATTGGTCAATAATTGGGAAAGATATGGACAAAAGTAAAGTGGCACATTTTTTGCCCACACTGTGTAGGTGCAGATGGCGGCCAGCAGCCTTATTTGTCTCTGAGGCAGATACGAACACTGCATCTATGTCATGGCCAGAAAAACCTTGATTTTTGGAAAAAAAGGTTTGCATTAAAAAGTTTTTAAGGGTTTTATTGTACAAAGAAGACAGGACACATTCATATATATCCATTCTGTGTAAATTGTAGCCAAATTTTTAAAAAATTACGATTAAAATACGAAATTAAATGTGATACGTTATTTTAATTGCGCACCAAGTAAAAAGAACCTAAAGCTGGTATGCTTTTGAATTTATAAGGTTTCAAAAACCTGGTTTTGTGAAACAATTTTTCTAGCTATGGTCTATGTGTGTTTGTTGGTGTTTACATTAAACAAACTGATATTGCATTGTGCATTGTTTGCGTTAATCTTTCTGGACAGCAACGTAGTGGGTGCTGACTGGATCTCAGTGTCAGTAAGCAAAATCTTCCTTGAATGTTCTGTGCAACAATGCAACGTATATTACCTCCACCAAGGACGCTATGTTTTGGCCTTGTTTGTCATGATTAATTGCATAATGACAAACAAATCTTAGTGTTACATCACATCATTCTTATTACTGCTTATGCTCGAAATGTCCTCGAGTGCAAACGCAAGCGGTGCATTGACATGACTCGCCAACAACACGTTCAATAACGCGCGACTCAGAGCGGCTCACTCGCTGTTGATGCTCCATTTCAGTTCTTCGTCATACAGTTTTAAAATGAATATGATTAGTGTTAAATATGTAACAAATTTTCAATGAATTGTGGTTTTGTGCTTTTTCAGCTGACACGTGCGCTCCCTGGTATGGATTAATTATTGTTGTAAATGGCCAAAGACTACCAAAGTAGGACTTCTGCATTTCACATGGTAGTATAAAGACAGTTATAAGGTGAGGTGGGCTAAACTATAGTTATCTACATCGAGTTTATTCGTGATGTTGCCTGCCAAAAATTATCAAAATTAGCCAATGTTTCACAGAGTTATTAAAAAAAGAAAGTGGCACGTTTTTTCATTAAGACACGGTGTAGACACACAAGCAGGAAACTTTGGGTTGAACTCTGGTCATCTTCATCTTCCAAACAAAGTGCAGATTCTCTCAGACATATTACCCATTAATCCATTATCCGATATGCGGGTATCGGATATTCCAGTATTCATTATACTTTTATCGATTACGACCCATCACTAATGATCGGTTTCGCCATTTTGGTTGGATTTTGAGGTGTGTTCTGTGAAACAGAAGTGAAGTTATATTTTGTTGTTAATACAATGAATAGGTGTTTCCATATAACATTTGTTGAGGAATTTTGTTGACGCTCATTAGCGTTAAAAGCAAAGCATCAAGAACACGATTTTTAACGCATAGTTTGCACCACACATGACGATGGTAAAAGGCGGATCTGCGGATGTGGCAATGTCCCCGTCGTACTCAGCCATGCCTTTGGAGTTTGGACAAACGGTGCATTAATTTGGGGCTTTTTGGCGCCGGACGTTTGAGCGCCATGCTTTGTGATTGGCACGTTATTAAAATTACCGTACTTTGCATATCGTTCGAGTAAAAATCGTAAGTTGGCAGAATAAGAAAGTTGGCAAATCTAGGTTTACAATAGTAACTTCTTGCTGCAATTAGCAGTCATCGTCGTCGTCATCCGTTGTCGTTCATCGTCGTGTGACGTCATTGTAGGCCTACGTCGTCATCGTGCATTGTTGTGCGTCGTCATATGTCAATGTGTGAATGTGTGAATTGGCTATTAGGGTTAGGCCCAGGGTTAGCCGTAGCAGTTTTGTGAGGGTGATAGTGCCTATATTAGATTACGACAAACTCTTCATATGCAAGCTTTTTAATAATGAAAAAATAAATCTGAAATTGTGCTAGTTACATGTTGGTAATTGGATTCCCACAGTTCCCATCTATAGTACTGCTAATTAAGCTGCCCAGTGCCCATGTATTTTATTTGTAACCATCAGTTGGTGATAATTAGAAGTTCATCTATTCTATATACGGCATACCAGTAGTTGTAGAGGAGATATTTGTTTTCATACTGTACATTGAATTGATGATAAAATTTTTTTGATTATTTTATGGTGTAAATCATTACTCTGTTGTTTGTAGTACTCAAGCGTCATTGCCAAGTCATTGGTCAGCATATTTCACTAGTTGATATCTAGACTATGATGAAGGTTGGTCTCTTAACATTTCAGATACTGAAACCATAATATATAACTGTGTCACAAGATGTTTTTGCTATTGTGTTATATGTTTAGAAAAATTGTGCATTTCTGCTATGCCTCAATGTAGCCTAAATTACTTAATTATTGTTATTGTGCATTTTAATAGCAGACATATGGCTAATTTGTCTGTTTATCCAACTTTCTGTCACATGCTATGTTTCTGTTTATGTAACTACATTTAGCAGGACAGTGTAGCCAAGAAACTTGTAGCATTTTTGTTAGTAGATGTATGAAATTGGACTTGACAGTTTTCAAGTTTTATGTCTTATTTTGTGCAAGTTGCATTTGCTGTTCAATTACTAGTAGTATTAGTGCTAGTAGTCTAGTGGTGACTAATATTTTTTGAGGTTTTGTTTCACATTGACATTGATAATGTGTAATGAGTTGTAGTATGTATTTTATTGTATTATTATAAGTATTTGTAGAACTTTATGCTGTATCTGCTGAGTTTTTTCTATATGTTGTTCACACCCCACTTTCAAAACCTGTTCAGTCTGTTTCAGCTGTAAATTCAGTGTTTCAAGTTGATTAGTGTACTGTATGTAGGTAAGTTATTTCTGTTACATTACGTGTAGTTCTCAAATTTAATGGCACTTTGATGGTGAAACGTCTGAATTTAACGAAATGTGTTTTAGCGAGCCTCTGATGATCAGCTTTCTAATGGGAACTTGATTGTGGCCGATCCGAACTCTGATTTCAAGAAGGTACTTTTCTTTCTTATTATGTACTTTGACTGGAGAAAAAATACTACCAATTTGTGAGCTGTAATGCTGTCAATCAGCTCAGCTTTCCAGTCTGTAATGTCTTATATACTTGTTGTCTTTTATATTCAGTTGAAAAGAAATGGATACATGGACAGTGTTTTATTATGATTTATGGTTAGAACATGGACAGTTTCTGAAAAAAATTGTTTTCTTTATGTTAATTGCTTCATGGTTTTATTTCATGTCTTGTTTCTGGTGACACAGATGTATTCTAGTATACTGAGTGAAATTATTAGGAAGGCCAGAATTTTTTATGTTCTTGACATTGACTTGTCTAGTGCTTGTCAGTCATCTCTGTGCCTGTTTTTTAGTCCATTAGTCTCCATTGATATGTACGTAACATGACTCAATCATCATCATCATTATTTGTCTTTGATTTCAACATTTCTGAAACACAACCGATGCTAGGTGTTGATGTTGGTAAGAAATACATGAAAGCTGCAGAATTTTGATAGTACTATCAGCATTAATTACAGCAGCTGTATGGTGTAAAATTGTGTAAAAACGCATAAGCTATTATCCAGTGCAAATGGGTGTGTGTTTGTGTTCAGCCCAAAATGGAAGGCAACAAAGCCAGTCGAGTTCTACATATTCGTGGAGTGCCGTCGGATGCTACGGAAGGGGAAGTAATACAACTCGGCTTGCCATTCGGTCGCATGACGAACCTTGTTATGGCCCGCAAGAAGAACCAGGTCAGCTTTGTATACAGAATTGTACCATTTTGAAGCGCGGTGCCATTTTGGATTCTATAAGTTGATTATTAATTCTCAGAGGATTTTAAAATAAACATCGTTGCAAATGCATTGCAATCTGAATGCTACAAGCTGGTCTTTCTGCAGACTTAAATGCCACCATGAACAACGATTCACTGAACTCAAAATGTAGAGAAAATGTATTATGTTTATTTTACTTTATCTTAAAAATCAGCTGGCTAGACATAGTTGAAAAATGTACAACTGTTAGTTGAAGTAGAGTAGTAAAAGTACTAGTCTGTTCAATGTTTATGGTCATGTACTGGGCTTTGTGAAATGTATACATTGAACTGTGATGTTGCATTAGTTGCATGTCTAAATTGTGTAATGTGTATGCATCGTATGTATGTGCGAGTAATGTAAGAGTAATAGCTGAATGGGTTTTATCAAGGCCAGTGCTTATCTATAGACAGGTCATCTGATGGATTAGGCTGCTGGGAATCGGGCCTATGGGCACCATATTGTTTACGTGTGAATATTTGCTGAATTAGAAACACATTTTTGGAAATATCTTGAAAACAATGCATCGGAGCTCAAAAATTAAAAAAATGCACCCCTTACCACCTCTGCCTCGAAATTCTTTCCTTTAAAAGATGGGGTCAAAAAATTAAATATTCTTTGCTGAAATTAAATTTTTTATTTTAGACGTTCAATGGATACAACGAACAGAAACAAAATGGTGCCCATGACTGGAAGTAAACAGCTTCATCGTATGACCTGTCTAATAAAGAAGTAACACCGGCCTTGGGTTGGATATGCCCAGGCTTTGCTTGAGATGACGGACGTAGCAACCGCCCAAGCAATGGTCACATACTACAACGAACGACCGCCGAACATACGAGGCCACAATGCCTACATTCAGTTTTCAAATCATGAACAGCTGAAGACTGAGAATACTCCACAGGTGATGTTATCATACGTCTGTTTATAACATGCTGAGATCCACTGTGGACTGTCAGTTTATGCCCTATATCGTAACATCCCAAAGAATCCTGGCTGATCCAGAATTTACAGGTGAAACTAGGTTGTTGCAAAACCACTCTTTGGGCAGTGCCCAATGCCCATTGCCCAATTCCTCCAAAAAGATCATTATAGTTTATTTGAATATTTACGGAAACAAACACACAGACTTGAGAACACTACTTTTTTTCTTGGTGGAGATAATGAACTGATCACTGATCAGGTAAATGGATAAAAAATATAATGATCGTGTAGTGAAAGTTATTGTGATTGCACTGTATAAACTGAGCTTCATTTTGTATTTTGATCATGTTGATCGGGCAACAAGAAAGGCACTGTTTTTTTTAAAAAATCTTGGCTGCAGCATCACACACATGAACTGGAAACGAAATTGTAATAATATAAATGAGCAGCATATGTGCTATTTTTTTAATTGTTATAGAAGACGTGTTGTGTTTCTCCATTAACTCCAAACAAGTTGATCACACGTGCCTCAAATGTCACCAAACAATACAATTTGGTACCATACTGGCCAAAGAGCAGCGATGTATGCTTTGCGACTGTGAAGGTAACTGTAGGTCTGGCATCACACTGGCTGTGCATCACGGACTCAGTGGTCTGTCCACTCACGGGCTCAGTGGCCTGGAGATGGGCTCCCCACCTATGTTTTGAAGGCCCGGCCTGCTTTACTATTGTTAACATGTTGTGTTTACAATATAGTTAAATGATCAAATGTCTGCTGCAGAACATGCCGATCCAGGCGGCTCTGCAAGCTGCCGATCAGATGCTGGAGGGTATTGGGGGAAATCACACTGTTCTAAGAGTCGTCATTGACAACATGCTCTACCCTATCACCGTCGACATTCTGAACCAGGTCAAGTGTCATTTTATGCAGTGCATTTTTGTAACTAACCTGCAAAAGTGCACGCATAGTGACGTAACTGAACTGAATTGACATGGTTTAGTTTTTGACAAACTGACCAATAGGCAAGCAGCAATGCATTACAGTGGGCACAGTCTAACGGCATCGGTGACTATGCTCATATACACATCAACCAATAACCAATGGGCTTGCTCTGCTTTTCTGTTGGCCAGTTTGTGAAAAACTTAGCCATGTCAGTTCAGTTCAGTTGCTGTTACGTCACTGTGCAGCATGAACCTTAAAGATCCATGGCCACGATCAAACTCAGTTGTAAAATTTATGTAGACCTCAGTTAGACATTTCATCTTGCTTATATAATATGATGATTTAAGCTTTATAAATGTATGAAATTAACGTTTGAATATAACGCAAAAAATGTTGTTACATTACGTTCTACTTAAAATCCTAATCTTGGTAGTGGCCAAAAGTGACGTCACCGCATGTACACAGTCAGTGTTTACCAATTAATTTTCATATTATTAACGGCAAAAAATACTGTGTCGCATGACAACTGCAGCAGTACATAGGTAGACAATGTGATTTTATAATGCTTATGTTTCTGAGCGTATTTTACGTTGACTACGAGTACATGCGGTGACGTCATCAGACTGTCAACATGGCATCTCGTTTTCTGCATCATTTTCGTAGATTGTTGAATTCAAATGTAAGTTTCTTTGTGTTGATTAAATGCTGGGTGCCGATATTACTGTCATAATTTTCAGAAAATTGTGCTCTTAGGAGAATGGTAAGTTAATTTTGGTGTTCATGGACTTTTAATGCATAGATCATGCTGGTAGCAAGAAAACAGATATATCTAAGTGACTGTCTGTAAATGTCAGCAGAACACTCAGATTCCAAAGGTTTTCGGGCAGTGAGTTTCAGGCAGTCGGGCCAGCAACAGTAAACTCCAGATGGCCATCTCGCTGCTGTTGCTGTTACGATTTTCGTTATGCTCATGGCTCAGAGTTCTGTAATTTGAATAGATTACTTAGTGACTAATAATGAATTTGTGAGTTCAGATGTTGTCAGTTGGGTTCCACGGTCCACCAAGGACACTTTGTTTTTAACAATTATGCTGTTACTGCTTTAGTTATTTATAGGTTCTTTTTGGTAGGTTATTTGAGCACCAAGCTAAACTTGTGTACTTGTGGTAAAGCTGATTGATGAATCGGAAGCAGCCTAGTAGCAGTATACCAGTAATTTTTTGCTACTCACTAGTTTATGTATTTTTTAATATGTAGGCTATCTTTTTGCAGCAGTTGAGTGTGTAATGTGCTTGATATTCTCTTTGTGTGCAGCTGGTTTTCAACTTTAATATTGTTGAATTGTTTAGATTGAATCGTCACTCAGTTCGCTTTTATAATCCGGCGCTTTCTGACTGATCTTTTGTCTTTTGCACTTTCAGGTCTTTTCAAAGTATGGTCAGGTTCTGAAGATTGTTACTTTTAACAAAAACAGTAAGTTTTCTTGGAGAAAAATTCTGTTTCATGTTTTGGAGAACTTGTGTTATTTTTTTGTAAACTAGTTATTGTCTTTTTTATATTATGTTATTTTTTCTTCTTGATCTCTTACTTAATTGATTATTATAAAGTTTTATAAATAGAACAGCATATAAGCAAAAAAATGCCAAAACCTGCTTGGAGTGTCATGCAGAGAACAGGATATCAGTAAATGATTTCTGACTGAATTTAATACTAATCATAGACAGCAAGCGACAACTGTGTTACTGTTAGTAAACAAAATACACTTCCAGCCAGAAGTGCAGTGAATGATCTGTGCAATGCTAGACATTGTTAGATCTGTTTCTTTGGATATCTGGCGTATTGAACGATATGTTTGTTTCTGACCTTTGTGGTTTCATCCTCAGTGATCATGTTCTCTTCAGTACGTGTATACTTCAGTCTGCCGGTTTCATGCCTTTGATTGGTGTTGCATGTTTCCCAAATCTCTGTTAATAACATTCCCACTCTTTCCCCATTGCAGTTTATCTTTATCTTTAACGTGGACTGTTCGTTCGTATTTGTTGCAGACAATTTTCAGGCACTCATTCAGTATTCGGATGCCATATCTGCGCAGAGAAGCAAAGCTGTACGTTCCTTCTAATTGTACTTCTATCTCGCATATGTCTGGTTTATAGTTTGAAAAGCTTTGATGCTATTGGTTATGTGGTGCAGTAAGACTTGGCAAATTTCGAGTAGATCTGGAAAATTGTCGTTTGTTAAACAGAATTACAGAAATCGATAAAAGTGGTAGTGTTAGTCTGCAGCTAACTTTTTTTGGTGTAGGTCATAGCTGTTGAATTTAAAATGTGTATTACGATGTGAAAGCCAGCTTTAAACGGTGATTTTTGACTTGCCATTTTGGTATCACTTTGCTGTCATACGTTTTACACATTTCTCATTAACCTCTAACAAGCTATCATTGCTGATGAAGATATTAGTGACGTACACATTAAACATTGCATTTCATATCTCACTGAATTTTCAATTTTTTTCTTTCGATGAACATTATTGCAAAGTATTATCAAGGCATGCTAATGCATGTGCTACTTGCGGGTGAATAAGATTTTTTTCAGCTTTGTACTGTAAAGTTTTTATTGTATACTTTGAATTCACCAGAATGCATTACGGGCTCCAGTGGCTTTGTGAGTTACAAAACTTGTTGGCAAGAAATTGCAGTTTTCTGAGAAACTGCTGAAAATTTTCTATGGAACTGAGAAGATTATGGGTTGCTCAGATGTTAAATTTTACCTAGAAAGAAGCTGCAAATTTTGCATTTTGAGAAGAAATTTTTTGACAAGAAGACATTTTCGGATATTCCAAAAGTTGCTGTTGCTTTCCTGCCATGGCACAAATGATGGATTCCAGTTAGAGGGAGAGAAGTGAAAGTTTTGAGTTTCCACCAGTTTGTTACGTCTGTCTGTCCGTCACTCGGGTGGATCAATCAAAAACGGTGCAAGCTAGGATCACCAAATCTTCACCGTCGCCTGGCTGGAAGACTATAGTTTCAGAAACCTTAAAGTTTTTCCATAAATTTGAAGGGGGTCACCCCAAACGAGAGTGCTAAATTAGAGGGGGGTAGGAAAAATTTGCGATTTTCAGCCAATATTGTAATTCATGCACTGGATATGGCACTAGGCGTCATTCGCCATCGAGTCTAAATGAAACATCGTTGTGAGCTTAGGGCCTTCACACATGCATTGCTGTTGCACGTTCTCCTTCGCATTAGATTGTGCTGATGCAAATGGCATTGGCCAATGTGTTTTGCTGTTACTGCAGTCTTTGAACGGCCAGAACATCTATCTACAATGGCAGCTGCATGCAATATCTACTTAACGTTGCTCACTCTAATAACTGAAAACCCGTACAATTTCAAAACGCATCAAGTTGGGCCTTTTTACGCAAACCAGTGTTTAGTGTGAAAAAACCTCAAAAACCGCAGTTGGGTTGGATTTTTTTTGCAACCCTGATTGCAGCCCAAGTGTGAAAACATGACACTGCGTGGGTGGGAAAACATTTGGTCATTTTTTGCAAACCTACCCAAAAAAGCCAACCCAAACTTAATTCAATTCTGATTTCTTATTCCATTAGCAGTGGAATATTTTATTTTGACTAAGTTTTGAAACATTTAGACCTACAAATTTACAAATATTGGTATTTTCTATGCTGTGGGGAGCAAAAACTTAACAATAAAACTGCTGTAACTCACATTTATTTGATGTGGAGAGTAATTATCTAACAGTGCTCACTCTAATAACTGAAAACTCATAGTAATTCTTAAATAAATCAAGTTTGTTTTTTTGCAAAAATGGGTTTAATGTAAAACACCCAAAAACGAAACTGTATAAATCCCCAAAAAACCATTTGGGCTTTTGTTAAAAGGGTTTTTTTTGCAACCTTTGTGCACGCTTAAATGGCTGATGTTTTGCAGTCGCTGAACGGGCAGAACATCTACAACGGCTGCTGCACGCTGCGCATCGACTTCTCCAAGCTGCAGGAGCTGAGCGTGAAATATAACAATGACAAGAGCTGGGACTACACTAACCCCAATCTGCCGACCGGTGACTCCATGCAACCCCAACCTCTGATGGATAGCTCTGGAGATGGCATTCTCGGATCATTTGGCGGCCCAGGTTTGCATGCACTGTCAGGGTTCCCAGGCCTCCTGGAAAGTCTTGGATTTTTTCTTGAAAATTCTAGGAGCTGGACAGTGGACAGTCCTGGAAAAATATCCTTGAAAATCACACATTTTTTCTGGGCTCAAGTGGAAAACAAGCAGCAATACTATATCACCCAGTTTATGTTGACTGTTGCTTACTTAAATACTGCATACAGCAGTTCACAATTTTTTTCTGCTCGCTTCGCTCTCCTCAATACCGTACTTACTTCTTTCATTGTATTTAATATTTTGTGGGCTACAAAAAAGGTCCTGGAAAATTTGTCATGGAGGTCCTGGAAAGTCCTGTAGAAGTCCTGGATTTTTTGGTCAGTAAAAGAGTGGGAACTCTGACTGTGTGTATAAATGTATATATTGTTTATTCTAGTCTCGATTGGTTCCTGTCTTCCAATAGACAGCATTACGAGATTGATGACTGTTTGGAGGATAACAGAGAAGATTATTAGAGCTGCCATTACTGTTGTATATGCACAATTATTTATAATGGCGAGTTCTTACAATTTTAGGTTTAAGTCGTTTCTGTGTTTTATGTCTCATATTAGGTTTTCCTGTAAAGGTTAAACTTAATGTTCCATCGTCATTATTATTATTATCATAGTGCATTACGAGTGATGCATTTGATGCAGTAAAAAATTTATGCTATTCTATTCTTGGCTGTCTGTTTGCAACATGTAGATGATAAGATTGGTTGTTATGCTACAGCTAGTGATGTGACTGATATAGCTGGAGGAATATATTCTACTCTGCTGTTTCGGTTATGATAGATGATTACTTCGAATAAAATCTGCTTATGGAAGCCTGCTGATTTTACTCGGAATTGACCAGTTTGAGAAATCTCGTTATTGTCTGTCTGACAACTAATTGTTCCTTGCACCACAAAATGTGTCTGTAGTTGAGAATTTTCTTGACGTGGCATATTCCGGACTCCATTTCCCAGTTGTATGTGCAAACGTGTTCTTCTTTTTACTTTTTGGTTGCTAGCACCGCTGCAACTGATTGCCAGAAAAGACTTCTCAAAAAATGACCAAGAATGTCTTGATCGGTGTGTAAGATTTCAACCACCCACTGACCTCGTTGTCTGCCGGACAGTTATTCTTTGCTGTTATTGCGACGTTATTTGTGCAGGACCGATGTTCGGAAACTTTGGCGGCGGTGGCGGCGGCATGGGTCCGGGGAATTACGGAATGCCGCGAATGCCGGGTATGGGTGGAATGGGAATGAACGGCGGCATGGGCGGTGGAATGGGCGGTCCTATGGGCATGGGCATGAACATGGGAGGTATGGCAGGTGGCATGGGTGATATGGGCATGGGAGTTCAGGGTATGGGTGGAATGGGAATGGGAGGGGGGATGGGGATGAAGGGAGGTATGGGAGGAGG
>Ga0056128_1001373_pt1 | contig 26962 bp, 12 predicted proteins | sample WorMetLIZISLAND2_FD_71113 | JGI IMG/M metagenome (GOLD analysis project Ga0056128, IMG submission 71113) | Marine gutless worms symbiont microbial communities from Max Planck institute for Marine Microbiology, Germany - Olavius geniculatus... ... | reverse complement strand
AGGGTAAGTAAATCGAGTACCGGCCTGCCTGCCCTTGGCTGGGGTAAGGCGGGGAGCGTTCATTTATCGTGACAGAAAACGCGGTGTGATCCCATATGGCAGGTGACGCTCCGTAGCTCCGTAGCTCTTTAATGAGTTCCCGCCTTCTTTCGTCAAACAAATGCCATACATAAAATCTACTTAATAACTTTATTATAGTTGATTATCGTTGCTATTTTTCGCGCTACATTTATTATACTCTGCTACAAATGGGCCTACTTGAGCATTATTGGTTCCCTTCGTCACAGCTGTCTCTCCCTTTCTCTGCCCCACGACTGATCACAAAGTCGCAGAAAGTTCACATTCGGTACTAGCGACGTCCAGGGCTAAAAAATAAGGAAGAAATTGCAGTTTTTCGACACATCGACCGCTGTACATTTTTGACAGAGGTAAATATGGGTTTTCAAAATTCTAATTTTGTCGTTAAGTTCTCCCAAAAAGGAAAGAGGGAAAATTGGAAATGCTTGTTTTCATCTTGTTGAAGTTTGACCACACTCAGAAGAAGAAAGAAAGGTGAAGCTTCCAGAACTGGAAAAAGTCACTACTAATCTATGGGGCTAATCAATGACGGTGCAGCATACGTACGATTGCCGGCGATATCGCGCGATGACGAGACAGACTACGATGCTGATGAAGAGAAGCAACACGACCGCTGCGACACCACTGCCAATCATGACCGGCACTAAAACACAAATATACGATAATTTACACAGAACTTGCACAGACGTCGCGGGATACCTACAGTTACAAAATAATACAGACAGTGGCGAATCCGGAGTTTTGGAATATGGGGGAAGTTGGGTGGGGCCTGGGAAGGGCAGAGAGCTTTTTCCCAGAAAAATGTTCTAAATTTTTCGCAAAATAATGCAATTCTGTGCGATTTTTTTTGGTTTATTGGTTATATTATGCATCCAGTCAATAAAAGGGGGCAGCTGCCCTCCCCACTCCCGTTTCCCTTTGGATCCGCCACTGCACTTAAATCTGCATCCACAGTCCGACAGTTCTTATACCAGCGCTTATTTTTCACCACTTCAGCCTTAGCCCTGTGCATAGAGCATCGCTGACTGGTACTTGAACGATTTAAATAAAGTTTTTAATTAACTTGCTATATGAAACAAAAATTGTCTGAGGCGACAGTTAAAATCAAATAGGAAAAAATTACCAACAACGTGACATGATGTCGTTAACTTTAAGAACAAAAAGCCCAGCTGTCGCTAGGATAACCGACCGTGCGGATTGTCAATGATCTTCAAGGTCAACCAAGGTCGACGATTTTCATGTCATTTAAAAGCCAAAATGCGACTTTCTATCAATGATCAATAGAAACCTAGGCCCTATCTTGCATCGTTTAGCCACAATACATCCGTGACAGACGGAAGACAGACAGACGGACGGACGGACGACAACCATGACAACAGCTCGACCGTTACTATACGGTCGGCTAAAAACGTTTGTCAGCTGTAGGCCTAGATTAGTATCTACAATGGCGTTATGTCAAAATGTTTTTAGATTTAGACTTGGATTCACCAGTTCTACTAGGTGAGGCATAAAAAAGGAACATTCAGTATGAACGTCCGAGAACAATGGCATTGTTGGCGAGATGATCTGCAGCCAAAAGGATCAACCGGGCAACTACAGATCGAGTAGAAAAATTTCTCATGCCACTAACGTTTGAGGGATCTCTGGTTAATATCATTTATCTAAATTATTTCATTTTTTGGTAATTTTTCTTCTAAATCTACTAAATTATTCCATTTTATCGGGTTAGTTTTTATCGTACAAATTTTTCTTTCCCAAATTTCTCTTGTTTCGGTTTATAAATCGTTAGTTAACAAAACGTAAATTGCCCTTTTAAATCGCCCTTTAAATTCGGACCGAGTCGCCCACCCCCAAGATAGACGCATGGTGACGATGGACCTTTTATAGTAAAGCGCTGGTGACAAATCGAATGGTCTTGTAACTGACAATGTTTATTGTATAGTTAAAATAATACAGAAGGATGAAAGGATCATTGCTGCTGTACAATTTGAAATTAAACTGTTTGATTTTTTCTACCGGTCTAAACAGCTCACTGAGCTTATTTATAAGGACATATAGGCCTACTGTAAACCGTCGAAATGCACTGGACTGACTCCGTGTTCATATGAACATTATCTTGTCTTATAAAAGTCTGAATGCCGGAGAAAAAATATCACAACTTACAGTCATTAGGTAAAGTCTCTTCAGATTGCTGCTTTCCTGGCGAAGAGACGACGACAGCACCAGTACTAGAGACTGTTGTCGTTGTTGACGTCGTTGCTGTTGTAGTTGTCGTTGTAGTCGTCGTACTGGCAGGCGTCGACGCACTCGGTGTAGTATTGAAACGCGTGGATGGAATTACCGTTACTGGATACGTGGGTCTTGTGGTTACTACGCCTGTTGGAATCAGTGTGGTAGTTGGATTGATAGTGGTTGTAGTGGGAATGGTAGTAGACGTCAGCGTTGTTGTAGTAGTAGTAGTAGTAGGGGTAGTAAGACGTGATGTAATAGTAGTAGTAGTTGTTGTTGTAGGTCTGGTAGTGGTTGTGGTGGCACTTGTGGTAGTGGGGCGTGGCGTAGTGGTAGTGGTAGTAGTAGTAGTCGGTGTTGTAGTGGTAGTGCTGGTACTAGGAGTAGTTGTTGTTGTTGTTGACGTTGTAGTAGTACTAGGTGTAGTAATGGTAGTAGTAGTAGTAGTAGTAGTAGTCGGTTTAGTTGTAGTGAAGACTGTAGTCGTAGTAGAAGTGCTCGGCGTAGATGAAAATGGCAGAGGTTGTAGTCGAATGGAAGGTCCACAAAATACGTCAATGTTCTGTACAGCTTGTCCATGTGCCGTCCTGGCTACAATACACATCATCACAATCATATAAAATATTTACTCTATCTTCCGACTGTAATAAGTGTTTATGCACAAAATAACTGATTGCACATATCATCTAACGATGATGACTACATCGATGAAGATGATACGGATATCAAAAACTACGACTGAAAGCAAGCAGTGGCCGAGTTACTTGCTATTATATTTTGTCTGCTTTTAAGTAAGTCTATCACAGGTAACATGGGTGACACACTTAACAATGTTTTATTGCATTATTTGCTCAACGAAGTAACAAATTTACTAAGAAATCTTCGTCTTAATTTTGACCTTAATCTTGTCACTTGACCACTATCGCCGTCTCTAAGCATGCAAACGTACTGAACATATTCAATGTGAATATAGTATATACTGTATCTCTAAAAATTTGCACTTTGTCATTTCCATATCTTCGCCAGACGCTAACCAATTTTCGAAATTTTTGCTGCGCACACTATGTGGACAATTGACAATAAAGCGGTTATTAAATATCTCACCACATCTTAACTGCATCGCTACAATACCTTGTAAAATAATTTTTAAATCACTAATTAAGCATAACATATACATTGCAAAAACTACATATCTTTGGTAACAATTGTTTACTATTTTTCGTACTAAAATTAAATTTTGTTTAGTTTTTTGATACATTTTTAGTGTTTGTAAACAACAGCAGATAATATTATTATAAATAATAATTTTAGTACAAAAACGAAATGCCAGTAATAACATGCTACTCAGCAATGAAGACAAGATCAGCAGTTATGAACTATTACCAGTTCAAAGATTACGGTTCGTGGAAGAGCGATGACGATAGTTTCAAAGACAAACTGTAAAAAGAAAAAACTGAACACTTTAATAAAAAAAATTAGAAATGCAAGAAGCACCGATTAAAAGCATAAAAATCCGATCAAAACGCACATGTATTTGACAAAAATGTAAAAACTGTGGATGAACTGGTAGGCACAATAAAACAAGAAGGCCAGAAACAAAGACATCGTTCAACACGCCGGATATTCAAAAAAGGTGGTTCTACGTCCCACACTGAAGCGTCATAGTTTTAACAGATCACTCACCATGATCTTGGTCTGAAATGTCTAGTTCTCTAACCAACACGCTTGTTACCTATTACTGCTTGTTTTTCTTACATTTATATTTCACAGCGACGCAGTTAAGGTGCAGCAGTGAGATATTTAATAACTGTTTTATTGCGAATTGTCTACAGAGTATGCCAGTGAGAAAGTTTTTACGAGACAGTGTATTAATAAGCATTACACGAAATAAAGAGCTTTGAACTTTTGAGCTGAAGATTAATTCACTTCTGCCTGGGGAACGTTCACGCCAATTTGTTTTTTTCCCTACGCTTTTTTGTTTTCTGTTTTCGAGTTAACAGTCCGTACGTAGGCCTACGGGACTGAAGGGTGAAATGGCAAGATCGCACTGCGGTCTGTTTCGAACAATTAAAGAAGCTCGGCGCGCAACTAGGACACGTGTCGAACCTTCAAACTCAATCCAAACAGCGCCAGTAGCCGAGGCGGCGTTCCGACTAAAGACGACGTCGACGACCTGCGACCGCCCGTGTGTGTCCGTGTACCACAAGTAAAACGTTTGCTGCCAGGCGGACGCCGACTGTCTGGTAGCACACCACTCGCGGTAAACGTTGTTCGCCGAGCCGGGCCTGTAGACGTACAGCTGGTAAGCACATCCACTTGCGTTCGACGATGAACCGCGTAGATCCCGCAGAGTCACTTGCACGACCGAGTACGACGGAAATCGTATCTGCGCATCGCAGCCAAACTCGCATATTTGTTTTACTAGCAAAGTTACCGCCCTACGAACGGGTCCACTCCGTTACCCGGCAACTCAACGCCCCCTCCCCTCAGGCTGCAATGGGGGAAGTAGGGGCCAAAATCGAAGCGCACGTACCTAAGATCCAAAACTCGAACGCCGCGGTCGGGGTCTGCGACCGTGCAACATAAAAGGCGCCAGAGGGGTATGACTAGTGTTCAAAAATTACCGGTAAGATTGGGAATGTTACCGTTACAGTAAATAACCGGTAAATTACCGACCGGTAATTTACCACTAAATTTCCAGTAAATTACCCATATTTTACCTTTAACAGAAATGCATCCCGCTGAAAAAGTCTCAGAATAGCTGTTAACATACGAAAGTAGACGACTTTGGAGCTTTAGTTTCAAAATTAAATTGATTGGACTACTATGGCACTTAATGTGTGCAAAATTAAATGTCTAATTTAAGTCTTTGATGTGCAGTTTTTTCAAAAGTCCGTAATTTACCGGTAATTTAGCAATTTTACCTTACCGTAATTTACCGTAAGTTACCGGTAACGTTACGGGAGCTTTAAACCCTAGGTATGACAGACAGAGAGACAAACAAACTTTTCGCGCATTATAGCAAGTTTAATTTACTTACGCCTGATGCACTAGATGTTATACGACGCAACTGAATAGCCTACTAACGTCACAGCTGAATAATAAGGCCATAAGCACTAATTTAGTTGCCCAGCATTAAGAATGCACAGCCAAAGCAAGCAATAATTAAATTCTGATGAGAAGACCGAACTAATATTTAACAACTACAGCATGTAGCTTACTGTTACTGTTAACAGAAAGCAAAAAGGCGTAGGGAAAAAACAGCAGGTTGCTATAGCGCGTCTTAACCATCACATTTTGTCCGTCCGTCTGTCTGTCACAGGGGTGGATCAGTCAAAAACAGCACGAAAATCTTCACTGTCGGCTGCCCGGATAAAACTCTTGTTTCGGAATCCGTAAATCTTTTACAAAAATTCGAAACGAGCCATCATGAGTGAAAACGCTAAATGAAAGGGGGTAGGAAAAATTTGCAATTTTTAGCTGTATCTCAGAAACGGTGCAAGATAAGGCCAAAGTTACTACTAATCACTAGTAGAAAGTCGTAACGTGCTTTTGACTCACACCGAAAGCAATGACCTTGAATGACCTTAAACGCCAGAATAGAAGTTTTCTTGAATTTTCGTGCGATTTTAAGCTGCGACACACATTTCAAGAACCAATTGCGCCGATATCACTCCGTCACGACTAGCAAAGAATATTTAACCTACTGCCATATTTTGTTGATATATTTTGAATTAGTATTTCTTCTGCTACAACTGGCAAAAATTTCGTGTAAATTGATCATCATGTGAGTGAATTATGAAAGAAAGAAAAAGGGGACCCTTTTATGGAACACCGAGTATAGACCAAGACAGCATGGCAATGGCGACGACGATGATGATGTTAAATGCTGTTGACAATAACGATAATCAGGAGGAGGAGAAAAAGGAACGAAATAATCACTAGCACTTGTATAAGTTAACATTTCAATGCATATAAGAACTTGCCTGGCATTTGTTGTTAGTCGACGCTGTTTCGTGTGGATAAGACTGCGAAATGATATTCGTCTTGTACGGTGCGGTTGTCGTTCTGTATTGGACGCCAATGTAGATTAATTCGCTGACAGATCCATCGTAGCCCTTACCTGAAACGACAAACCGACCACAGCTTATGCACTAGAAAAGTAGAAATGACCTGGAAACGCATAGAATAAGGTTTAATGCAATATATCTGTCTGGTAAAATTACGTTTGGTTGGGCAATAATGACTTTCAACACATATAAGCCTAACAAAACTGAAAAGCAATAAAAGTTACTAAAAAAGTATTATGTCTGCTTTATATATTACATAAAACTTATGCGCCACCCAAGACCCCCTAATTAGCTGCTGGAAGGCCTGGTGCCAGTGCTTATCATTAAAAGACGAAAGCTAAATGTTGCATGCCGGCCGCGAAAGAGGTATAATTTGGTGACGGTTATCCCCATCCCAAGTAAAAAAGAAATCTGGAAAGAAGACTATTTTTTTGTAACTCTGCCCTTCAGAAATAAAAATAAGCTCTTAGAAATTATCAATATACGTAAATGCTCACGCCAAATGTCATCGGTTCATGGGTTATCAAGAATGCACTAGATTTCGGACGGACTTAGAACGAGAACATTTCTCATCATCATCATCATCATAATCTATATTCGTTTATTACAAACTTGTCAAAACTCAAACATGTGCACAATAATTATAGGCCCACCGTACAATGAATACAAGTTTAAATGTCCAGAGGTCTATACATTACGTTGCAAAAAAGCACGACAGTTAAACATAAGTCATAAAAACAATGCTACAACAACAACAAAACTCGAATTTTTCGTGTAATTGTCTAACATCTGGCGACTGATATAAAATGAGGTTAAAGTTATGATGTGATAGACTTGGAAATAATTAAGCCATCGACAGCGGAAGATGGCGTTATGAACTGCGATTCATTCTACGTTCGATAAGAATAATTTGGTAAACCTTGGTTTACTGACAACAAATGACCTTGACCTTTGACTTCAAAATTAAACAGGGTTTTTGTGGTTGTCAAGTTTGTGCAGATTTTCATCAAGCTAAGTGCAGCGGTTTACGAGTTATCGTGTTAACAGTGATAAAAACTCGGGACAAAAACAATACTGCCGTCGCTAACATGGACAGTAAAAATTCAGTGAAGTCGCATACAAAATACGAGATCATGTGACACTTAACGCTTTACGATAAGCGACGAGCGTTGATTAAACGAGAAAAAAATATAAAGGGTTTAATGAGAAGCCGTCTGTTGGTGGGAGACCTAAGCCCCGGGTCTTCCAGACCCTAAAATCTGCGGCCCTGTAGACACCGCCACGTATTATGTCAAAACTAGGGCCTACATTTATGCTTTCATTATCAGACGTTTTTAATCGATCAACAATTAAATTTTCTACGCTTAAAACCACGTAAACTGTCCCCGAAGCATCCGGCATAACAATATCCTACTGTAGCGTATACACGAGGCGATCGACGCAGACGAATTATAATAGGAGATCGAGTGACATACGTGGAAGGCAGTCGTAGCCGACGTAGAGATAGACGGGGCCGGTGGCGCGAATGCATGCAGAGATCGTGTCTGTGTAAGACCGGGCTGGGTAGTCCAACACGCAGCTGTCGTACGTGTTGCACGCGTTGGCGACGCTGTCACGGTCAGTGTCTGCGTGTGGCACACAGTCGCCACGCTGTCCGTTGTCTGATACAGGATCATCACAGAATCCCGGAGTGCTGACCGGCAAACGGGCATAGTACGCGGACTGTATCACCATGTAATTTGTCGGCGAACAGCGGAACGTTATCTGCCCGCTATAACCCGGTCCAACGCATACCACGTGTCTGTAACCATCTAAATAATGCCAAAATAACATCGAATTGATAATTAAAATTAAAAATGCGGCTATAATACACATCATTTGCATGTTCTAAGTTAGGTTAAATAAGCTCGTTTAGATACACCGTCACAAAGAAGATGCTGGCAGAAATACCGTACCCTGAACGTTTCTACCATTAAGCTTACGTACCATTTCTAATTTCTACTAGCTGACAAAAAGTGCATCGTGGCTAAATGATTGCATAGGGCCCATGTGGTCAACATACACGTCAAATAATCAACGCGAACATTGCGAACGTTTTGCCAGGTATATTCAACTACATTTACCGACGGAAGAATGCGGTGTTTTGCCTGCTTACGATTGTCTGTACCAATTGCTGTACAATATTGTAGCTCAGATCGATAAAGTACGTTGTTTTGCATGGCCTCTGCCTATTGGATAAGACGAGATCAACTGACACTGACTTATACGAGTTAATAATTTAACTTACTACTGAATGAGTCAAGCTGAATTTAACTTTAAGTTACAGATAGGCACATTCATCGTTTCTATGTTGTAACCCGACGCATATAAATCAGAATATAATAGCAAAACGACTAATTAAGCTTGCAATTAAGCAATTCTAATAGATCTGTGGAAAAGAAAGTAAAATACACACGTTAGGCAAACCGACAAATACGTAGGCCTAAGGAAATAGACAACATCACTTCGCTACACAGAATTTGATCAATCAGAAATTTATAATAACTATCTGAGATAAACTGAGATAGACCATACGATGTCACGAAAACACGTCAGACCTGTGCCGACATATTTTATTGTGAGGCCGTCCGCCTGACATTTGACTCTTTGGGTTCAAAATGGGCACACCGGATACTCATGTCCTGGGAAAGTGTGAAACGTTCCCCCAATTTCGTTTTTTTCTACGTCATTTCGTTTTTAGTTAAAAGCCCGTAAGGGACAGACGGACGAACAGACGGGTCGATAAACGGACAAGACGCATAGTGCGGCCTATTAGGACGGCAGTGGAACAAAAATCGATGTAGCTGACCGGCATACTGCTGAAGTCCGGCCGCGAAGACGAACATCAGAGTATTGATGATTCTCGCCGACTTCATGACGCTTACTTCCGGGCGACCAGACGCACGCATCATACGAGTTGACGCCAGGAGTGGGTCGTCGTCATGTCGCAAAAAGCGGTACAGCTGACTTATCACGCCCCGCCTGGAAGCGGCAGCCAACAGCCTTAACCAAGCCGATTGATCAGCATCATCATCTATTCGTTCAACAGCTGGTCGACAGTCCACACATTGCGCCGCCGCTGCGCATGACGCGTAGGTACGTCGTGTACACGTCATTCACCGTAACGCAGCGGCGACTTCTAGTAGGCCTGTGGCCGATGAGACTATAGAACAGACACGCGATGACTCAACACTGCCTAGATGGATCTCTGTCACACACAGAGACAACACAGAGACAGCATCGTATAGATCTACGTCGTATGTATGTTTGGCGTGACCGCGCCTTCTCGCCGTCGGGGCGTCGACGCATCGGTGGTCGTGAATACAGCCGGACCGTGACGTGACGAGAGGGCTGCCGCCCAGCTATAGACCTATACTCAACGCAGTCGTCTCACAGAGTCGCCGGTGCGTGGCAGGCTCGCTCAGGTCATCGCACAACGCTCAATGGGCTAAGCCGGCGGCGCGCATTTACGCCGCTCGCATGTACATGATTGTGGTCAAAACAAACTACCGTAACTTGAAGATGAATTAACAAATTATAATAATTTTTGGCAGACATTCGTGACAGAACTGGCCATCAAACGACCGTCAACTTCAATTCTCCACCTCACCCAACATGTGTTTCTGGGGAAAACGAAACTCACGAATTGGCGTTAAAATAAACCAAAAAATTTTAAAAACGTCAAAACATTCCTGACATTATCCATTGCAACTTGTAGAAATATTATCAGATTTTAATAGTTTTTGGTAAACTGGCATTCAAGTTCCCATCTCACCGAACGTCTGTTTCTGCACTACCTGGGGGAAAACAGAACAAGCGAAATATGCGTTAAAATTAACCAAACAACATCAATAAATTTCATCTGTTTAAATAAATGTTCCCAACAGCCCTGGCCACAGTCCGTTCGACAATGGTCGGGGTGTCTGCATCAGTGAGTCTCTCAGATGGTGTTTATTAATGTCGATGAACTCAAAAAGCGACTGGTTGATGCTTGGAGCAAAACATTGCCGACACTATCGGTGAACGCAGGAAGCATCTATTTGCCTGGGTTCACAAAAAGTTCACAAAGCGCCTTCCAGGTCTACAGCATCTTACTTATTGTCAGCGGTTGAATAAGCTCCAGTTAGAAAGTTTGGAACTTCGCCGACTTCGATTGAACTTGATATTTGCTTACAAACTAGCATTTGGATTGACTGATCTCAACCTGAATGAATTTTTTAAACTACGTAATGACTATAGACATCGTGGACATAAATATAAATTATTCCTACCAGGCTGGAGATCCAACACCAGACATAACTTATTCACTTACCGTACAGCAAGAATATGGTATAAATTGCCAGCTGACAATACTGACTTTTCTAATTTAAATAGTTTCAAACGATCTATTACTTCCACATTCTTCGCTAGTTATTGCAAAGTTTATTTTTTTCTAGTAGACGTATAGTTGTATTATGTTATCACTGACATTCATTAATGTATACTGTTATTTTACTGTGGCATGTTAGAGGCTGCGGCCCTTTGTCATTAAATGAAATAAAAATAAATAAATAAATAAAATGGCAGACATAATTTCGAATATTTACCGACAGAGTTGCTCAACTGGTCAATTAAATAAACTGGCAGCAAGAGTGCTAAAATGCTGGACAAAATGTGCTAAATGTGCGTCATTTTAATCCAGTAGTCATACTGCATTAAATAACAAGAAATTTGGGCTAATGCTCACGAGACGCGCAAAAGCCTATAGCAGTTCCGGTTCAGTAGTTTAGCTGAAAATTGGGGTGTTCATACTAAGTTAATATACAAATACCAAAATCTCTATCTAGATCGCACAACGATAGTTCCGTGGTTGTCTTGGTCTATCTCCAGCCATATCGTCGCAGTTCACTTCTGAAGTGTGCGGCGCAGCCAAAAATCGAAACAAAATCACTGAAACCCGCTACTTGTGGAAGGGGGAGGTTCTAGGTCGTTCAATGTCATCAATGTCGATACCCCCTCAAAAGCCCGTCAGCAGTTCTTATTACAATAAGCAGCAAGTCCATCTGCCACCGTCTTCACGCTAGACAAGCCAATGGCGGTAAAATACCCCTAGGCCTATATGACACTCATTCAAGAACCCCTTCACCCAGCAACACGAAATTGTAACACAAGAAGCTATAAGACCCTACGATATCATGTGGTCAAACTTGGCTTTTATCCCATCTGGGCCTGAATCGGTACCAGGTAGTGACAAACAGAGGAACAGACTGACGACGGACATAGGAATAGACAGACAGAATTATGATAGCTAACATGTGCTATAGCATTGCATGCTGTCGCGCGTAAAAAATTACACGGAGTCGACGGCAATTGCATTTTATTATATTGCACGTGTGCGAGCCGAACGCTTTAGAAGACGCTGTGATCAGTATACAGTAGTTGCCCTACTGGACATCGAGAACGATTTTTCAAACCCCACTGTCACAGTCAAAAATCCAGCCTCACCTTTTGCGTGTCTGACAACTTAGCAAGTGTGATCACTAGTAATAAAATAAATTTATAAATTTATGGTATGTACGTGTAAATGCACCACTTCTGACTAAATATTAACTCAGCCAACATGTGGCCAAACTGTCTATTTTAATACTGACAATTAAGTATATAATAGCACTTTGATAAAAGATTTTAATTTAAACGGTAAACTGCCAAAAATCTGCCATTCAAGTGAATACAAGCAATTGCACGAGACATAGATCAACAGTGCATAGCACATTAAAGTTAAACGTCTGTCACATGTAACAAAACACCGGTTGCAAATAGAACAGTTTACAAAGTGGGGAAAGCTGACAAAAAACACTGAAACAGAGTTTACGCTATCAACAAACAAGTCTATAAATTAAGTGGTTTAACAGATATTGCAACGGACACAATGGCAAGGCAGCGAATTAAGATTCGCTTAACTAACAGCAAGCGTCATTTGGCAAATAAGAAACGCTTCTCTACACCATATCCAAACAACAAAACATCATGTTATTATGTGATAATGGAAACCTCACTTTCTCAGAACGTGTGCAAACCAAACATTACCACTACATCTAAAACTGCCATCTACTGAAGATAAACTGAACTAATAATTAGATTAAACATTTCCTATGCAATGCTTTTTCTGCAGAACAGTAGGTAGATAATTCTTTTTTTTCAAAATCACGTTTAGCACTCACTTGGTTAGCTCTTTGTGACAAAATATTGTCAACATTTATTGCTGTCAAAGTTAGATGGCAAGACCAAATGCATTCAGTTCATACATAGACAGGGTGTAAAATTAATCCACTGAGCACATCTACATTGCTAGACCAATATCAATTTCTATCAATTATAGGCCAATCAACACATACGACAAGCACTTACATGTAGCCCAGGTTGTTAATACTGCACTACAAGTACTGCTTTCGCTAGTATTTGTAATATTTTCAGTATTATTAATACTTCTAAAAGCAAGTATCGTCATTCACCTGCAGTAGTACTGTTGCCGATACTTTTTTCTGGAGAAAACTGCAATGCTAAATTTAGTAACACTCGATAACGGCAACAACGATTTCCCATACTATGTGTGCATAGACTACAGCGGACTTACACAATAGCAAATGGCACATCAGGCAACGGCACAGCAGACAACGAAAATATAACTGTAAAGACTGGAATGCAGACTTGCACTAGTATATCACGAAAAGCATTGGTCGCAAAGTACTGATATTTGCATTGAAAATACTTATTGAAGCAAGCATTGGTAAAAGACACCTAACAACCCTGCAGTGAGCAATTATCAGCCACCACAGAAATCTACTCGTCACAGCTAAACAGCTACAATTCTACAAAGCAACGAGCCATCTGCTAAAATCTACTGAACGTGGCCCGAGTCGGGCAACACATTTACACTGTACAACAGAGGCAGTAAACACAGAGTACTGACGAACACAGCATAAACAGCAGAAACGCCACACGATTGCACAAGCTTAACAGCTGAACCCAAATAACATTAACCTGGCTTCAATTCAACCCATACACAACTGGAACGATGTAAAAGTGATATGCAACACCGATAACAGCAGAGTGATCAATTTTAAAGCAGGAGCCAATACAACCATTGTGCACTGCGCATAAACATTGTGGTTGACAAAAATTCATAATTCTACCAACAACCAGCTGAACAACTGAAGAAACAAGCAAAAATGTTAACGCTAAGTGCGGCAACATGCACGTGGCCATCCGTCCAACCAACCGTCCGTGAGTGAGTGAGTGAGTGAGTAGGGTTTAACGTCCCACCCGACACAGTATAGGTCATTTCGGGGATGGCCTTTTCAGGCAGAATGCACACAAACACAACAATGGAACGGTAAGTTTAAACTTTACAATAAACAGAAAGTTTAACCTTTACAGACACACAAAACATAAAAATACAAAAATGAGGTTAACCTAAAATTGTAAGAACTCCATTATAGGCGTGCATATGTAATTAACATAATAGTCCCTGTTATCCTCCAGAGAGTCATCAATATGATAATGCTGTCTTTTGGAGGACAGGGGGCAAAACCGTCCGTCCAGATGCCGAGAGTACTAGGTGCAGACAGTAAGCTGGGCCTAACAATGTTTCAGCTGGAGCCAAGCCACCGATGAGCCTAAACCAGCCAGTGATCTGACACGCAATACATGCAATGCACGCTGGGTAGATTGAGATTTTCCACGTCTGGCGACCTTCACTTCTGACCTTTTAAAGGTGGTAGTGTATAGCTCTTAATAGGAAACCCATCACAGAGCTGGGGAGCATCACCTGCCATATGCAATCACACACTGTTACCTGCCACCAGACATAAGTGAATACGCCCCCACTTTAACCCCAGCCAGCAGGCCGGTACTCGATTTACCTCCTGCGAAGGGATGGAAAACTGAGTTGACCTTTGTGTTGGTTATATATCTAGATAGTTTACCTGACCACAGACAGTCACCCATCCAAGTGGTAAGTACTTGATAGCGACCCAACCGGAAGTCAAACCCACGACATCTCGACTGTATGTCCGACACCCTATTGTTACATTACCAAGCTATATGAACATTAAAAACGGTTGTGCTTATGCTACGATGTGTCATCATTAGAAAAGACGTTGGTAATTTCCTACAGGCTGTCAATAGTAATGATGTCGCTATCTGTAGCAGTTTGGCTGCAATTTTCAGATAACGTATTTGAGACGGTACTGATGCACAATAACAAAACGATGAACAATAAGAGGGGAAAACCAGTCGAGACAAAAACAACAGTGAAAACAAGCAACAAATGAAAGCTGGCGATGACATTTGGCACAAGTGTTTCGTCAAATTGCTCGAACATTGGCAGTTTTGTCGTGCGAATATAACAAAACAAGAAATCCGAGCTAATGCTCATGAGATGCGAGAAAGCCTATATGGCAGTTCCTGTTAGCAGGTCATTTTGGTCTATCTCCATCCATTTTGTCCAGCAATCTCAGGTCCTGCATTTATAGTCCATTATTGTCAGGTTATGCTATTTGATAAAGGTAAAAGTCAGAATATAGCTCTTAAGGAGCGAACACCTCACAGAGCTACAGAGCATCACTTGTCATATGGGATCACACAGTGTTACCTGCCACCCGACAGAGGTAAACGTGCCCTGCCTTAACCCCAGCCAGACAGACCGGTACTCGATTTACCTACCTCAGAGGGATGGAAGGCTGAGTTGACCTTGGCAGCTGGTTACATACCGAGATGGTTTACCTGCCCGCAGGCAGTCACCCATCGCAGTATTAAGCGGGCTCGGCGTACAGTAACTTCGCTGATCGGATCAGATGCGTTACCACTACAAGATGCCAACAACCCAGGTGTGCCATTGTTAGGTCTTGCAATCTCAGGCCACTTATTTTTCTTGGCACATCAACGCCAGGTCTTGCATTCTCAGGCAACCTGTCAAACCCCGTAAAATACGTTAGTGAAACTTAGTTATAGACTTTCAAATGCAAGTCGTTTTCAGATAGGTACAAACAGAGACAATTAATAATGTTCATCTGTTAATGTTTTTTTCATGTAGAATAGCAACAGAATTAGAACAAAGTGCAAAATGCTAAATTTCGTAGCCAAGACTATTTACCAGACTGCTCAGAAAAAACTGAATACTAAATATTGCCAAGTGAGTCATCATGGAGGCATCACGTAGAACATATACTGAGTTACTGACCACATTCAACATTTGACTGCCACTGTCACATTACTATGCAGCTAAACACACACGTTAAATACTATATACACAACTAGCCTAACTATTTAACCTTACCAGCTAAAATGTAACAGAATCAACACAGTTCCAACTACACACTGACATCCACTGCGTTACAAGTGTTAACAATATAAAATGACATCAAAGGTTGCATGGCAATGCATAGGCAATATACAGCACTCCTGGTATCAACATATTAGTTCACAATTACGCGAAAACCACCACTGCACGAATTCAAGGTCAGAACAATTTCGCCAACAAATACATTTACATTTTCAAACACTCCATAAAATACACTTTTGCAAGTGCAGGTATGTTCAACTTCAGTCAGTTGATAAAAATTTTACACAAATGACAGACTACAACTTGAAAACTACACAACAGCAAAACGCACCCGATGCAACAATCATGCAACGATCAGCCTAAGGACAGTTCACGGCACGTGTCAAAAGTACACAACTTTACACAGTGTTGTAAATATACATGGTACACACACACCAGCAGATAGCCTTCATAAACATACAGCTAGCGGTGCAGTTAAGCACTGATATAAATAAGATGAGAAAACTGGCTCGGATGAGAAAAAAGCACCAAGTGAAAGATTACATGAAAAAGCACCTAGATATGAGATCAAACATAAATGACAAAACAAACAAAACCAGTAATCTTTTCGAACAAAAAATAACAAACTGAAACAAGCTGCAAAGTATACATACGAAGTACAGCACGGCAATCCTAGTCTACTGACAGCAAAGCACATTTCATTGCGTTCGTCTGAAAATTTCATGCATGCAACTGCAGACAGTGGCATGACATACATACAGCATTAGCAGCACACACTAAATGCAAACAGTGCAATACAGATTTATAAATACCACAGCACACATGCACTGACCATGCTTAACCAAACAGTTAAGGCAATACAACAAAGAGACGTACACAAAATGCACATAAAATATAAATTAAGGCAAACAAATAAGCTTGCAATACATACAAGTAACATCTGGTAATATCTTTTACATTAAAGAAAGAGAATGTGAAGCGGTTTCATTGGCCAATGACAAGGACTGAAGCGAGTGCAAACAGTGAGATGAGTGGTGAGTGGTGAGTTAGGTGAACTGAAGCCAAGAAGCACCAGGAATGTGTTGAGTCAATGTCACCCAGCGCTGCCAAGACGTCAACATGCTGAAACACATTGCAATAATTAAACTGTGCATGTTAAGCCTGACATATAATGTAACTTAACAAGAAATTTGAGCCAATGCTCACAGAACGCGCGAAAGCCTATAGCAGTTCCTGTTCGCAAACTGTCAGTCTATCTCCAGGCATTTCGTCGCAACTTTTACGGGGGTACCGCTCTTTGATGCCCTCGTGCGCCAGTTTCCTTGAACCTAGAAAATCGAGACCTGGACTGTTGAAATCTACGTTCAATGCTGAAAATTTAATACCTAGCTTGTCCATGTCTATCTCAATCGGTTTCAATGCAATTCGCTCTTGCAATGTGTCTCGCAGCCCGAAATCGTCAAAAAATCCATAAAACCCCTATTTTGGCGTTCAAGGTCATTCAAGGACATTGAATTGGGCGCCAATCGAGAGCCAGTTTACGACTTCTTATTAGTGATTAATGGTAACCTAGGCCCTATCTCGCACCATTACTGAGATACAGCGACTTATTGGCCAAAAATCGCAAATTTTGCCCACCCCCCTCTCATTTAGCACCCTCGTTTGGGGTGACCCCTTTCGAATTTATGAAAAAGCTTTATGGTTCTTGAAACTAGAGTCTTCCAGGCAGCCGATGGTGAAAATTTGGTGATCCTAGCTTGGACTGTTTTTGCCTGATCCACCCGTGTGACAGACGAACAGACAGAAGGACAGACAGATGGACAGAATTGCGATGGCTAAGACGTGCTGAAAGCAGTAGCTGCTTTCGCGCGTAAAAACATAACTTTGTCTTTACTGAGACAGAGGGTCCATAGAGCTGCACTGACTTCCATTTCTATATATCGGTGGTCTTGCAGTATAAACTGTGTCTGATTGAGCGGTTGCTTTCACTGGTATTTACTGCAACTACCCATAGAGGGTTGGCCAGGCTGAGTTGTCTCGAGTGGCTGGCTACATATCAAGACAGTTTACCCGCCAGCCAATGCCAGATGGTGATCCATCCAAAAACAAACCAGTTCCGGCATTGATTAACTTCATTGATGCAGCCAACAACGTTACCAACTAAGCAAAACTGCCATCTTATCATTTAACTTAGTTTTAATCTATTACAAAAATTAGTTGCCCAGTTGTTGATTGTTGTCGATGTCTTCCTTCTCGTTCTCTTCTTCTTCTTTTTAGGCCATTTCAAGACTGAGACGTTTATTTTCTAGCAAAGCTGATCTGGGATAAGTGATATGATGTGACTCCGCAACTCACATGATATTCACATTGATCGTCAGACAGGACACAAGCCATACAAGCCACACATCTTGGCAGCTGCTTCAAGGTGGCAAAAGGCAGACCCAGCTGCATTAAAGCTAAACCAAAGTTCCTTACATAAATGGGAACACAGGTCTGGACCAAATTTCGGTTTTGAGGAAGTCAGCCGGCAGGTGACACTGTCATAAACCTGGTGGTGGGCGCCAATATTTTCAGCAGAAAGGCCGCCGGTGGTTTACCTTCCCAGCCACAGAGCATTGATAACCCTTTTCCATGGTATCAAGCTATACTGCTTAGTGACAGACGCATGTCTGTAAACATCACACACAGAGTTTTTACCTGCCTAAGATTTGAACCCATGATTAAGAACCGCTAGACCATCAAGACAGTGACCGCGACAGTATCAGACATTGACGGCAGCAGAGAAAACCTGCGTTAGGTGTCGCAGTTGTCAGACTGGTGAAAGAGAGGCGGCTGGTAGAGCAGGTCATTGGACAGTATTGCTGGTGGATGATGCAGTGGGTACAGGTACTGGCCTGAAGGACTCACCATCGAACTGCCCTGACTCTATCAGACAGACGTACACAGCAGCACGTCACTGACAATGCACTCGTTAAGTTGTAACACAGCTCTACATGCTGGTGAAGGCAGAAGGAGGTCAATAGCGCTGTACAAGTGAGTGCAAGATGCATACATCAGTCAGACGATGCGGGCATCGGGTTCACTATCAACTCGGTGCTCAGCTGTCACTGACACCAACCAAGGCTCTTGGTAAAAGCGTTTCCAACGTTCGTACGGAAAACTTGCATTTTCTAAAAGAAACTTTTTATTATATTCTAATAATTATTATTATTATTATTATTACAGTAAGCCTTTAATATAGTATATTGACTCTGTCAAGAAACTAAACAAAATACAGATATATTTTCGTTAAAATTTTGCATAATAGTACTGGCCCAAGAAATAATCAGATTTCAGCAGTGATCTGGATTGCCAGTCAGCAACCGCTTTAGTTATTACTTTCTTTTCCGGTACTCCATTCACAGGGGAGCCTAAAAATTAACTGTAAGTAAATGAATTTGAAGTTACCATCAGTAATCTTGCTGAACTTCAACACAAAAAAATGTCATGCAACATAATGCCGTTGAACTGCTGTATGACAAGTATTGACAACTGAAAAGTGCTGCATTAATATCATTTCATCTGTGATGTCTTACTTACACTGCTATGCTAATCACAGTTACATGGGTACTCTGTAACTTACCACATACATTATAAGGTAAAACCTTGTAATAAAAAGCAATTACTATTATAAACATGTATCAAATACAAAATATTGTCACAAATATCATTACTAAAACATTATAAAAATTTGCAAGCTTTGCTATGCACTGCATCTAACGACAACTGCTGGTCAGTGGCAGTCAGTGCTGTAATGTGGCCATATTTAAACTGCAAAGCATGCAATCTTTCACCCAAAACAACAAAATTCAAAACGGAAAGCAAAAATTGAACGAAACTGAATACCCATTTTCTGTGGGCAAAATAAAATTGTACCCAACAAAAAAGTAATATTGTTAATCATAGGTCTCTCATAAATACAGAACTAGGCCTGATGGCCTATGCTATAAATACACTATACTGAGTATTAGCATGACAGCTGAATATTTACAGGTGAATTCCAGCGCCAATTTCCATGATTATTCCATGGACTCTGCGACCCAGGTGGCTACGACACAATGACACAACCGATTACTGGCTACAACACACTACAAACGTTGCTTCCTTGACCACATTGACATTTATGCAATAATAATGAAACAAAGCCACTGAAAAACTGACAATAAAAATTCAGTTGCAAAGTCAAGGCAAAACAATGTACAGAGAACAACAGTCAATCTAGCAAATGCACATGGCTAGATTAACAACCAGATTAAATGACAAGCAATAACTATAATAATATTAATACTAATATCAACATATTAACTACACTACTGCAGCAAAGCAAAGCCATCGAAGACATTCATAACAAAATGTGCCTAGAAGCTAGAATTTAATTCAAAACTTTCAATCAAACGAATCCTAAGTATATTATACAGCAAGTGAACCTAACACAAAAATAAAATCAGAGACTGTTACTTAATGACTGCTAAGCAGTTTGCTGTCACAAAACACCTATGTATACACTATTATATTCAAATTAACTGTCTGTGGTCTGGGATATAAATGGTGATTTAATCTATTGGTCATACTTCAATATCGGCTCTATCAGCAGCCTGTTTGCCTTATCGGTGCAACAAACTAAGTACAATAATACCTGTGAATGGTAGACGTTTGGCGAGTAAGACGACATGACAGCAGGATGATAAACAGCTGCAGGTTGCTATAACAACACATAACGTTGTTAAATACATTCACTTATAAATGTGCTGCTGCATTTGGTGCCTGAAACATAACATGAAAATCCAATCTTTGATAAACTGACTTAATTCTGCATCGAGTAGAAATTCAGTACAGTCAGAGAACCAGTTCATCTATAGACCTACTCAAAAGTACTGACATTTTGTTTTATACGCTGACGTAAATCTACTTCACAATCTATAACTATGGCAATAACGCATTCACATACTGATGATACATGCATAGCTTCACTACAAAGAAAAACACATCAGCCCACTCAGAACACTGACAACATCATATGCGGCAGTCCGCCTAGCTATATACTACGCACTGCACAATTGCAACAATAACCATAACCCTAAAATTGGCACACCAGTTACTGCCACCCAGGCAAACGTTTGCACCAATTATGCTTTGTTTTTGTTTTAGACTTAGCAATCTGTAAGGGCCAGACGGTCAAACGAACAAGGCCCCTAATGCAACGTAATAAGACGCCAGCAAATAAGTCCAGTGCTCCTCCACCAAAAGTGTTGGGAGTTGAACCCCTTAGTGGTAAATTTAACACCTTCAAGGGTCACTGCAACACCCCTCCTAACCCATCAGCAATTAATCAGCTGTACGTAGGGTTATGCGCATTTTCACGGCATTTTGTTATGAAGAAATTTTTTAAACTTAGCACTTAAGAATCTACAATAATACACCCATTTCAGATCACAAGTCAAAAATTTTGGAGGAGAGGGGCACCACTCTTCCCTCCCACAGTCGGATCAAGGTTTTGTTCCTCATTTCTTTGACTTGACTGCCCCCCTCTCCTCCGCAGCTGCTTTTGAACAATTCAAGCACTGGTACAAAGTCGCAGTGACCTGCTGCTGGGCGGCTGGCACCAAGAACGAGTTTCCATCAGTAGTGCAGTATAACGCTATGCCGTTTGGCAGAGCATATGGAACGCCCGGTCCTCCGTTCGAGTACAGGTACGCAGGACCAGAGTGCGATCCTACGTGGTCAGCTGCAACAACGCATCCATCACTGGCAAAAGCATCGTGACAAAACAAAAGACAACTGCACCATCCCCTCTTTAAATTTTAGCCTGTCAGAAAATTTCCTGATTGTCAAAAAAATTTTTTCTGAAAATACAATACTTGTGGCTAAAAATCCCCATTCGAGGAAACTTATACGCACAATTAAAATCCTGAGCACTCATAATCCCCTCCATCAGAAATTTGCAGCTGTCTGCAAAAAATGCAAAAAAACTTCCTGCCCAATGTTCATGCCAACATTTATAACCACAATGCCACTGACTGTGTATATAAAATTTGCACTTTATACACTATATTTGAAAAAAACACCCGTTCACATTTTCTTTTGTATTGCCATGGAAAATGTTTAGATTTCCACAAAATTTTCAGGGAATGTTTCAGAGGAATCAAGTATTCCACCAGTGGAAAAATTAAAAATTCTCTGCTAACAGTAACATCTTGCTGACGTCACATATCCGAGAGAAGAACTTAATTCATAAATTGTTTTAAATGGACTGAAAGTGAACAGTCTGCAATAGTAGAAGTTACACAGAGTTGCATACCAAGATATCGAGATGACATCTGCAACACACAGCGCCCAGCATCAAACAGACTGAAAATGCAAATGGTATGAAAAATCTAATGCAAGCATTGCAATACAAACGACCTAATCCAATAACTACTGATACTTAAAATTAAATGAAGCCAATGACATAATGCAGAATGTAGGAATTTACTCAATATGCCTGCAGCTAAAAAAAAACAGCTTAATAATGCACAAAAATACAGTAAACACAAGACAAGGGAAGACTGTCAATGCCTCAAAATCACAGGGGTTATTGTTTACCATATGTAATTAATATTCCATGTAAGTTTAATCAGTCATAAGCTTGCTAGCATACACTGCAAAATTTCAGTTTATGCCCTATGTACTAAAAGAAAAAACTCATCTAATAAGATATGATATTCACAAAGGAATCTGGAACCTCTCCAAACTCCCAAAGCTAATCAATTGACTTGTTTTCCATTTACGCAGCCTGATGCAGACAATACTGCATTGAAAATAATATCAAAATCAATTCACGAATTTTAAAGATATACTTAATTCCAACATGGAGACACACACACAGACCATTGACCTTTCTTGTAGAGATATTCTAAAATACTGTAAAATGAGCTGATAAACGCAGAAAATAAAACAGCAAGCAGCATTGCATTCCGAAACAAAAAAACTTTCTATCACATTGACTAAATACATAAGTGCAATTTTCGTAATTTTCTACAATTCACTTAATATTATTATATGCCTTAAACAGCAGTCTTACTAAAACCATTGGAGGAACAACTGGGTCACCTGTTTTCTGATAGCAGGGCCGATATTCAGCTTCCTGTCTCTCAGCATCAATGTTTCAGACTAACATGTAACAACAAACACAACTTCAGTTTACAGTCTCACAGTCACAGATGAATGCTGCCAACATCTAGTGATGAACAAGAAGCCCAGCTGACACCAGGATGAAGCTGACTGTACTAGTTGTCAGTGACCTTAAAGGTCATCCAAGGTCGATGATTTTTTTAGTCATTTCGCCTCAGCATTACTACACATCTGAAAGGGAGTATGCCACTTGCTATTAGTGATTAATAGTAACCTAGGTACTCAGACATTAGATACCTGTACTCAAAAATTTAATTCCGGTATTATCATTCTGCTTATTTTTTTTCAGCAATGTACAGATCCTTTTGCGAGTAATGTCGTACATCATGCACGACCTAGAAACCAAACCAGCTTAGCTTATCCCACTGAACAAGGAATATAATTCAAAAAAAAATATCATTACAATAACCTATGCAGTACAAATGAAAAAAATATGATAAACAAAGTGACCAGAATCATTCATACCGAGCGTTTCATGACTTTTTCTGCATCATCCTGTGTCTCGAAAGTAACAAAGCCATAGCTGTAAACAAAGTTAGCCCACATACTAAAGCATGAAATGGTCACAGGCTCACAGCACTACACTGGCTGGCTGAACTAAAAATATGTATGCATTTCGTGCAGTAATCCAAAAGTAAAACTCTATTTAATTTTGTCAGTTACTGATTAAGATATTTAAGACAAGCTATATTACAATGCTATTTTCATTCACCGTAAGTCACTTTTATATCTCATTTTTATAGTCAATGAAAAAGCGCTGTCCAGTATTTAGCACTAGAATGACACTGACTTTTCAATAAATTTTCCAGAAATGAATACTCCCACATTCTAACATTAACTCAAGTGTTGAGCTGCTGTACTCTATGCAGTATGCAGCTTATGCTGCTTAAAGCTGAGTATCTACATAATGCTTTTATTTATGCAATCAGACACCTTACTTCACTGATATCCTCATTCTGCAGTCACTGCTGCTGTATAACCAAAAACTGAATATGCTGGCATTTTACACATAATATGAAACAAACCTTTTGCTCAATCCAGCTCGATCGAGTATGATTTTGCAGTCACGAACAGCACCAAACTGTGAGAAGAAATGCTTCAGCTCAAGCTCAGTTGTCTGTACAAATCATGCAAACACTTGTTAGTTTGTCCTGGCTTAACTGTAGTATGCTTTTTGAACCATTTTCATTAGTCTCCCACAAAATGCATTGCATTGTTCTGCAAGACTAACAGATGATGAAATACTGACACAAGATCATTTTAGATCCCTTTTATATAGCAATTTAGCAAGTTCTGCAAATGCATAACAATTAAACTACAACTGTAACCATTTCACTGGCCACTTTTGCAGGTTTACCTGGGTTAGCTGGCGGTCTCAGCAAATATTCATAAACCTTTTGTTTTTTGAAAAACTCAGTTTGAATGGTGAAACAAATATGTACAATGAACAGATCAGATGTCCTTCTTGAGGATCAATTTAACAAACCTCCACCTACATTAAAATTGGTTGGAACATCTTGTTTAATGTTTACTAACAGTCCGGTCCTCAAAAATAATTTTTGAACAGAAGAATGTTATTCCAAATACTAAGTCTAGTTACTAGAAATTACATTTATGCTAAAAATAAAACAAAAATAATAAAAACACACATCATTTGCGATGCCCCCGACAAATATCCTGTTGGGAATGAGTGTGCCATACTTTGGTACTGATGGTGAAAATGCCAGAGGTGTCAGCGGAAAAGACATATCCATTTCAACTGCACAACAAAACAAACAGAATCACAAGTGATGCCAGAAGATGCTAACAGCATCAATAGCAAACAGCAACTTCAGCAAGTCTAAACTTCATATAAAAATATTTACATTTTTGTTTATTAATTACAGAAAAACAGCTTTTCAGTTGAATGCAGCACCAAATTAATAAACATTTTGAGTGTTTATCTCTCTGTTTGTCTGGCGCTAAAAAGCTTTTAACTCAAAATCAAAAAGCACAGAACAACTGAAATTGGTGCAAATTTTCATGACAGGTATAACCAGTGCATCTACGTGTTCTCTTATTTCTGTCCAACATACACAGTTTACAGACAAATTACAGCAAAACAACTAATGTGACAAAAAGTTATCAACTTGTCTGTGGATAATTGCGTTCTCAAATTACTTTTTTGCATAATTTTTCGACTTATGACACATAAAACGTCTTTAGTATTTTTTTTAGTTTTTAGGCCTATTTCCAAACCATAATTATGTCTTTTAAAATTGCCAACACTAATATCCGACACCAGGCAACATATCCTTAGCTTGATTTTTGATTAACCTAGGTGCTCTTAAGGTCCAATGTCTCATCACCCACTAAAACTAACAGAAAACAAAGCAAAAATAATCCTACATTATGTAAACCTAACTAGCGCCAAACACAATAAGTGTCTAAATAAATATAAGCGACAAAACGACACAAAAACTGAAAGTAAACTACTAAAAGCAGCAATCAACCCTAATAACAACCACAAAACGATGACGTCACAAATTTAGTACACAACACATCAGTGTGAGCGCGTAAATATTATCGTAAAATAAATAAGTAATCTAACTATTCGTCAGAACAATAACCGTACGTTACGTATTGACCGCAAAAGAAGCGCCGAACATGTTCTATAATAGCAGCACGCTGTACGTTTATGTGGCGCTAAAAATTCGTCTACACTCGTCAGTACACTTTTATTTGCCTATAAACCTGAACGTCGCCGTCGAAAACAATAATTTAAACTGTTTGCTGGATGAAAATCAGTGGCGGTACTAAATTGCCGGGCCGGAGGCACAGGAAGGGGAGGGGGAGCGGCCCCGGCCAGCTTGCTCCATGCCCCATCCCAGTGTTCGTGGCCACCCATGTTTTTTTTGCAAAATAACACAAATGTGCAATATTTTTGTCTTTCGAAATTTTAGAAAAGTGAGCAAGTTTGTGGCTTCCATTGAACGTCCAAAAACCAAAAGTGCTTCAGCTTCAGAGGGGCTTCGCCCACTGACCCCCTAGCTGCACCTGGATTTCCTCTGGGGGCTCTCATCTCAGACCCAGTTATAGGCTCGCGCTATGGCGCTCGTCATGGGGCCGTACTCCCTCCCCCGGATATTGCGGCTAGGACCGCCACCGACGAAAATGCGTGAAAACACAAATACCGGTATTTTTTCGCAAAATTTCAGCAGATTTTTCGCCATTTTCGGAAAAGCGGAATTCCGGGGAATTTTTTCGGGAATTACCGGTGGTTCTGACTTACATTCCGAATGACAATGTACAGTACATGAATACCGGTATGGCGGTAATTTTTGTCGGTATCGCAGTTTTCCCACACCGTGCAACACTACCACCTACCGACTGTGATTGGTCAGTGTTAAATGGGTCAGGTCAGAGCACTTGTTTATGTTGTTTTTAAAATATTGTGATCAATTATATTATTTTTGCAAGAATTTCCTAACGTCAAAGGTTTCGACATTTTTGATTTTATACTTATTTTCCACCAGTTTATGTTACATGCATTTGCTTTTTATTCTTACCCTTCGATACGATACGATTATTACGAGGCAATAGGCATCGCTGTTTTTGGCCTGTCCTAATCCTCGGGGCGGGGCGGATCGTCGGGGCACCATCTGATTGGTTTAAACGATCACGTGACTGTGACATAGGTGATCCGAGTTTTCGGACTGTGTTTCAAACGAGCCAGGCGCCGTCTCTGATATACACACGATGTGTACCTAAATAGACACACTAGTGCAGGCATGCACATTATAGATATATTTTTGATACAGCCTACTTGATGCTCTATCTTTGCTGTATCGTGTGACATATTATTTTTTGTAAGTTTTACTCATTCTTGTTTTTAATACTCTAGTGACTATAGGCTGAGTTGCAGTTTTAGGTGGTGTACATATATCTAGTCAGTCGATGTTATACTTGATGTTTTGTGATTGCCGTTAATGGATATGATAATGAATCTTTTGCCAGCACAGCTTGATCCGAATTT
>Ga0056128_1001371_pt1 | contig 26969 bp, 25 predicted proteins | sample WorMetLIZISLAND2_FD_71113 | JGI IMG/M metagenome (GOLD analysis project Ga0056128, IMG submission 71113) | Marine gutless worms symbiont microbial communities from Max Planck institute for Marine Microbiology, Germany - Olavius geniculatus... ... | reverse complement strand
ATGATGGCAAAGACGCGCGAAGCATTCTGCTTTCGCGCGTAAAAATACGAGTCGGCGAGAAATGCAGTTAGTAAAGAAATAAGAAAGATTACCAGAAATGAACAGCATGAGGTCGCACTACAGTCCAAGCAGACAGACAGACGCCCAGACGATGGCAAAGACGCGCGAAGCATTCTGCTTTCGTGCGTAAAAAGGAAAACAGTTTACATCTTTGTCCGCACGTTGTAAGCTGATTTTCCACGTGACAGCATCGATGGCGTTGTCTGTTTCAGCCCCCGAGTTTTGCATTTTTTGACGAAAATTTTCTTACAAAGAAGATTTTTCGACAAATTTTCGACAGCCCAAAATTTACGAGGGAGGAATAGCTTTTTCTCCCACCTCTTGGGCCTCGACTACATGTATTGAGCAAGTTTGGCTGCTGGATCAATAAACGTGTAAAGGTGGTGTATAGCTTTTAATAGGAAACCCAACACAGAGCTACGGAGCGTCACCTGCCATATGGGTCCACACAGTGTTAGCTGCTACCAGCCACAGGTGAGTCGCCATGCCTTAACCTTATCCAGACAGACTGGCGCTCGATTTACCTACCCCGGAGGGATGAAAGACTGAGTTGATTTTGGTGTTGGTTATATACCGCGATGGTTTACGTGTTTGCAGACAGTCATCCATCCAGTAGTAACCAGCTGATAGCGACCCGACCCGGGAGTCGAACCAATGACCTCGCGATCGTGAGTCCAACACCCTACCGTTACACCACCAAGCCACTATTGTATGTGTGTGTGTCTGTGGCAGGGTGGCTTTGGAGGGTGCTTTGGCCCGTCTGATGGAGGCCCACGCCGGTCTGGCCGGGGCACTGGCTTGGATGGATGACGCCGAGCACCGTGCGGGAAACCTCCTCTCCGGCGGGGTCAGCCTCAGTGCCACAAGACTCGCCGAACAGATCGCAGAACACCGCGCCTTCGCCGCCGAAGTCACCGCTTACGCGCCCAACGTCGGTACGACGTATTAACGCGCCTACAGAGCGACGTAACTGATCTGAACTGACACGGTTTAGTTTTTGACGAAATGACCAATGAGCGAGCTGGGCGAACTCATTGGTCATTGGTTGACCAGTACGTGTCCGTAGACTGTAGACTTTTAGGCCACCGACGCCGTTAGACGGTGCCTACTGTAATACATTAGTGCTTCAGTTCAGTTCAGTTACGTCGCCCTGTATGCACCTTTAAGTTGCAGCTCACTGCATTGAAACCATGCTTAGAAAAAGGAAAGGAGGGAGAGGGGGAAAGAGAGGAAGGGATGGAAGGGTGGGGACACAAGGCTGGGGGAATTGCATCGTCGGTCTTGGGGGATAGACGCCCCTGGGGATGGCCAGGCTGAGTCGACTTTGTGATGTACTGTGGTTTCTATCCCCCAATCTGGAATTGAAATAGGGCTCAAGCCTCCTCCTTTTTGTGCTCAAGTCCTCCCTTTTTCAGGCTCATTTCCCTCTCTGCCTCCCTCTTTGTCCGTCTCTTTTTCTTTCCTACCTTTTTGCCTTACTCCCCTGCTTTGTCTCTGGTCTTTCTGTCCCTCTGTGTTCCCTCCATCTTAAGGGTGTAGACTGTTCAGTGAAAAATAAGAGGAAGTTCTGTTAAAGGTCTAGATCTTTTTCCTTTATTTTTCACTGTGCGCAAGCTGTGCCCATCAGGTATATAGGGATAGAAGCCTCTGGTGATGTACGCTGTGTAGGTACTGTGGCTGAGCGGTGCGCCTCCGTGTGGATAGAAGGCCGAGTTTCAGAGCTACAAGAGCGACATCGAGCCCTGGTGCAATCATTGGATGAACACGACAGTCGGCTGGACGTCATCCGACGAAGACTTGCCGCTCTGTTTGACAGCATAGCCGCCCTAGACCACTGGATCGCCAGCACCGTAGGTCAGTGGGGCGAGGCCTAATTACTGCCCGCAGTAGCGACGACGACAGCATTGTTTGTCGCTATATAAGTTTTTTGTCTGTCTGTTTTTGTCTCTCCATTAACGCGATAACTCTCGAGCCGCTGCACTTAGCTTGATGAAAATTTGCACGAACACGTACCTCAACGACCACAAGAACGGTTGAAGAACCCTGTTGAATTTCATTGTCGTAGTTCAAAACTGAAGGTTACAGTACCCGATTCTTCGGTTGAATACTTTTACTATTGCGAGATAGAACTGTGCTTTCAGCTAGGTCAATAGCTGCAGGCTGACGCTGAAGTTGTTATGATATCATAGCATGCCACGATGGCGGCTATCGCGGACAGATTTAACCTTTCGCAAGGCTTGATAGTCTAGTAGTTTACTTCATGTCTGACCTAGGAATAGCCTAGGAAAAAAACGTGATTTAGCCGTTTTTGACTACCTCACATTGTACTGTTGCTACACTACCTTGTGAAATGTTTTCTGTAGGCGCTGTGGGTCGTGGCTCAATTGATTTGGAAGAGCTATGCGTGTCCCGGCAGACGAAGCGTCATGAACTGGACACACTGACCAGCACTGGACGTGAACTGACCACAGACTCAATGACCACTGATAAACACTGTCTGAGAGATGCACTCAGTGACCTCAGGGCTCGCTGGCGTGAGCTGATGCAGCTGCTAGCCAGCACCGTCTCCAACGCCGTCAGTATACTTTCCTTCGCAATGTATAAATCAGTAAAAATTATCACAGTATAATTGTAGTGAATTGTAATAATTGATAAACCAGTGTTTATCATCTCCAGTTGCCTAAATCTCAACAAACTGCCTGCTAAGCATACCGGTATGTCTTTTCTCAGAAAAGAAGTGCTGGTGTGCCATACGTTACCAGTCAATGGCGTCCCACTGTGAGTTCTGGTTAGAATGTGCGTGATAAAAGTTGGACGCCGTGTTGTTTTCAGGCAACCATGGAGATTGACGAGCTGGCAAAGTTTGCTTCGGAGGCGATCGAAAAGATGAAGAATTTGGAGCCGGTGACGAGCGATGCTGATGCTATAGTGGAACAGCTGAATCACTATAAAGTACGATCGAACTGGTCTTATCGTGTTTAGTATTGATAAGTTAAATCTGAAAGCTATGGAGCGTCACCTGCCATATGGGATCACACAATGTTACCCGCCACCCGATGCTGGTGAACGTGCCTCACCATAACTTTAGCTGGACAGGCCGGCACTCGATTTACCTACCCCGGAGAGATAGAAGACTGAGTTGAGTGAGTTGATCTTGATGGTGGTTGTATACCAAGATAGTTTACCTGTTTGCAAACGGTCACTCATTTAAGTATTAATTGTGTTTTAGATGTTTCATGAAGAGTTGTATCCTTTGCATGAGCGTCTGGATCGTGCATTAGCTCACTGTGATCGTCAGTTTTGTTGCAGACGTTTTATTTGGAGTTTTACGTGAGACGTTAGAGTGTGGATCGTACATTAGCCATTGACTTTGTGGCATGAAGGGGCAGTGGGGCAATTCTTTCCCTAAATTTTGGGCTGTCCAAAAATTGTCCGAGAATTTATTTGTCTGAAAATTTTTGTCCATTTGGGGCTGAAACCCTCCCACATTTTGTGGAAATTTAGGGGCAAAATCAAAATTCTGAACATTTTCTGTCAGAAATTTGCAGTGTCTGTTGGAAGTTCGCAACTACCTACTTCACCTACGTTTTCGACGTTACTGATTGTCAGTTTTGTGTCGTGCAACGCTGTGTTTTACAGGTGTTTCATGAAGAGTTGTATGCGCGACGTGAGAGTGTGGACCGTACATTAGCCCGGTGTCGTCGGATGCTTCAGGAGTCACCGTCTGAGGAACAGTCTTCAGTGGACGTTGACATTCGACTCACAGTGATTTGCGAGCAGTTCGACGCCCTTTGTCTTCAGAGTGATCGAAGGTAGGTTCGGTGATGTTTTCAGCTCATTTCTGCAAAATTATCTGAATGCTCAGAGACAGAGGAGGTTCTCGTAAATTTGGTAAATATTCGTTTTATGTACTGGTGACAGGGGTAAGCATAGTGGTAGAAATAATTGGGGGGGGAGAATTGAGGCCAAATTTTAGCAAGATCCATTGAGGGACATTTTATCATATTTACAATTGACGGCTTGACAAATCAGTAGCCATTGACCAAGACTCTGTGGTATTTCTTAAATCCACACTACATGTGCTGCCTACTTTAATGCAGTTACGTTCGGGCCACATGACATTGCTGCGAGGGAAATGGCTACCACCTAAATTTTTCCCCCACTCAGACTTATGGTGCTGGGTGGCTTTACTTTGGGCTCTGCCCCAAATTTCTGTTCATTGGTACTAAAGTGCAGTCAAGTAACGTGGATGCTGGGTGCCATAGGCTGTTGGTACTGCGAGAGCTGATTCCACTGGTGTCTCATTTGAGTCAGACGGGGGCGGAGCTACAGGCGTGGCTGTGTGACGTCACTGATGACGTCACTGACAACACGCCTGGTGACATCACGCCGGACACGGACGACCACGCCGAACAGCTGCGGATGCGTCGATATAACGTCAAGGTACCGGCTTGCTAAAACTGCTTTTTGCTATCTCCGCCTAGAGTAAAGTAAAATGTTTTTGCTGTATCTTAATAGACCGCAATGCAGGTTTTGCCCTTGCATCGTATTTATTCGTCTATCTCTTTATGTGTCTGCCGCTCTGTCTTTCTCTCTGTCTGTTTGTCAGGCTGAATTGACCTGGTGGTATGTGTGGTAGGAGCTTGCTAGTATAACGGTTAGGACGTCAGACTTGCAATTACAAATTAAAGTAAGTAAAGTGTAAATTTATATAGCGCATACTCAAAAAGATCTCTAATGCGCTTAATACATTTTGTCATCAATATTTCGCAAAAATGTATGTCTTCAGCAGACGTTTGAAAGTATCGAGACTCAGTCTTGGGTCACAAAGACTGTCTGGCAGCGAATTCCAAGTCAGCGGGCCCGCCACAGAAAAGTGCCGACGACCGAAACTGTTCAATCAATAGCGTGGTACGACCAACTTTCGCTGAGTGGCAGAACGCAGATGTTGACGTCCAGTGACTTCTGCTGTGAGTGTACAACTGTCCATCAGGTACGGCGGAGCAGTTCCATGGAGACATCGATACATGAGCACTTCGAGCTTAAATCGTACTCAATCGGTGACATCAAGCCAGTGGAGCTCGTCATGCATTAATCGTGACAAACCACTGTCGTACTTCCAAGTGTTAGTGACGATGCAGGCAGCTGAATTCATCACTCTCTGCAACTTGTCTGTTATGACTCTCGGCGACTCAGCCAGCACAGCGTTACACTAGTCAACGCGAGATGTCACAAATGCTTGCACGAGGGTTTTAGTCGACCCGACATCCAACGACTGCCGGACATTACGAATCTGTCTGAGATGAAAGAAGCAGGTAGCACCGACGGCTGAGACATGTTTCTCAAGACTCAAATCAGACGACATGAAACTTGACGATGTCTCGATACAGAATGGCTAGGCTGCCAGTTAGACCGCTAGTACTTGGATGAGTGTAGACTAGGGATTGCAATCCCGGGATCCCAAATTCCGGGATCCCGGCCGTTTTTGCCAATCTCGAATCCAGCGTCCTAATTCTGGTATTTCATTATTACAAAAATTCGTTAAAATCGCACTTTTCCAGCATTAAATGACAAAAATAACAATTCTAGAGGTCTAGTGAATAAAATATTTTAAGTGCGCTAGAGTTCTACTCTTTGCTGTGCACTGTAATTTGTATTTTGAAAGTAGCAGTCACTCCCTATACCATTTTGACATACCTGCCATATGGGACTGCTACATCTTATGCATGAAATAAGCCTGTAAGTGATACCATAAATCCATAATAACGACCAATTTGCAAGCCTAATCCCGAAATGGGATCCTGGGATTACAAATTTTTCAATCCCGGATCCCGGATTGAGAATTCAATCCCGGGATTACAATCGCTAGTGTAGACAGGTAAACCATCTTGCTATATAACCAGCCACCAAGTTCAACTCAGCTAAAGTTTATCCTTCTGTGGCAGGTAAATGGAGTACTGGCCTATCTGGCTGGGGTTGAGGTGGATCGCATTAATCGGTGTCGGGTGGCAGGTAAAACTGTGTGATCCCACAGGGCAGATGACGCTCCGTAGCTTTGAGATGGTTTTCCCGTGAAGAGCTGTACCATTCAGACATTAACCATGTGGTGTCTAGACGACGCTACAGCTGGTGCAAGATCACCATGGCAAAGTTGTTGAAGTGCTAACAACATTGCAGGAGATTTTCTCACTGTGTTGTCTTGTATTTTCCCATGAAGGATAGAAGGCTGAGTTGAGCTGTGTGTTTGCTATAGACAACACTACAGCTGGTGGAAGATCACCACTGCGAGGTAGATGAACTGCTGACAACGTCGCAGGAGATTGTCACACTCTGTAGTGACTTGTACGATGCTTCGCCGATCGTTCAGCTGGCGGCCGACTTGTCACAACAGTTTGAATCAAGAAAACAGACGGCTCGGCGACGTCTTGATGACTTGGAGGCATTTTTCCGACAAATCTTTACCGATGTGAGTGTCTCTTCATGTCGTCTCAGCTTAGCTTTAACAAAAGGTGAAGGTATGTATCCGGTACTTGCAGTGGCGGATTCAGGGGTTGACGACCCCCCCATTAATTGGATGCATTTTAAGCAAGTGAAAATTTTGCACAAAAATGCATTGTTCCTGCATAAAACTTTAAAAAAAAATTCTGACCTTATCCTCTGCCCTTCTGCCTTTTTTCTAATCAAAATTTATGCATCTGTCACTGGGTACTTGCTATAGCGCTTCTTACATGAGTTGCGACCAGAAGCGCTTTACAGTCTCCCGGCAAATGGCAGCTGATTGGCATGAGCTAATGGTACCACCTCAGCAAACAGCTGGACCCGCGGTCTTCAGCCAGCAGACATACCACTGCCCCAATCAACCAGCCACACTGTGCCTTCACCCCCTTAGGCTGTAAGTTACTACGCATTTTCTGTCCCGCTGAGGGTAGGAGGCTGAGTCGCATAAAAGTGGCAAAAATGAACTGAACTGAACTGAACTCACTGACATGTGTCAGTTTAGTTAAGTTCAGTTTAGTTACTGCAGGGGCTGCTATCCCTTTACACTCAGTGAAAAATAGGGGGATGGGAGTTTTGCTGAGGGCCTCTATGCTGAAATTTTGCTATCACCAGAAGCGCTGTTTTAGCTCAAAGTGAACCACAAACTGTTTGGCAACCGGACTTTGCCTGTACCCGCTGGGGGAGCTAACAGCGCTCTCACAGACCCCCTAGCTGGAGTAAGGGTGTAGGGCCCCTGGGAAGGGGGGGGTGAAATGATGGAACGTGAAGGGGATGAGAAGGGAAGGGAAAGATAATGAAGAAAAGGGGGATAAACATTGGGAAGGGGAGTGGGAAGAGAAAATGGAGCGGGAAAAGGGTGGAAAGAGGAAAAGGTAGAGTGGAACTTGGGCTCGATTTTGATTCTAGATTTGGGAGAACAGAAACCCTTGGAACTTTAGTTCGTTTGCTTACCACACTCCTTAGATGGAACTAAAGTGTGTGTACTGTGTATATGTTGTTCTGGTATAGACAGCGGACAGTATAACAATGGTGGTGGATACGATACGAACTGTGAATGATCGTGTCAGCTACTGCGACGATGAACCAACGCTAAACGTCATCGTCATATGTCAGCTTGTCGCAGAGAACAATGTGACTATTGTCTGTTGACTGTTGATTAATTAGTTCATTAATTTGAAACTATTCAGCAATGTCAAGAGCCTTTCTAGAGATTCTTCATCCTGTAGCATTGATGATGGAGAACTATTGCATCGATTTGCCGCATAACAGTAACATCTGTTTCGCATTGCAGTGATATTAAGTTCTCGAGGTCGACTTTAAGGCCTTGTTCTTGATCTTGTTCTCGGCCTCAGGATGTCGTTGTCATTTTCATGCAGCTATGGTCTCGTGGCCTTAATGATAGACAAGGTACTGATAACTTGCACTTAATTTTTTTCACAGTGCTACCGTGTTACTCTTCACCTGAGCTGTGTGGAATATTAAAATGCTAAACTTCACTCTGTTGCACTACAAGATCTCATATTCGTTCTTTTTTTATAGTTGTTGGTTTTGTTCTTGGCCTTGAAATTTCTTTTGGCCTCGTTCTCGTTTTTGGCCTCACCACATTGTGGCCTCACTTGCATCCCTGACACATGGCAATCACGTGTACTGTGTACTAAACCAGGGGTCTAATTAAGAAAAGTTCTCAGGTATTTGCTTGAGATGTTCCTAAGATGTTCCTAAGTATTTCTTAAGTCAGTAATGTCGTGTTATGTGCAGGACATGCTGGCTGATTTGAGTCGAGTGTCAGCCACAATGCAAGATGTGGCCGGCATTGTTGGTCGATTGCCAGAGACCAGAGGAGACGAAGACAATGACGACAAATGTCAGTTTTCAGTCTTCTATTACTTATCATTGCTGTTTGGTGTCCGTCCGTCCTAATAGACCACAATACGGTTCTTGCCTGGTTGTCTGTTTGTCTGTCCATCCGTCCATCCATCTTGTTCGAGCTTTCAACTGGAAAACGAATAGCAGTAGCAAAAAATAAGATTGGTGTGAACATATCCCGGGGCATCTTTTTTTGTTCGAAAACTTTTATCCAAAGTGCAAAAATTTGGGGCTAAGTTTAGATCCCAAAATTGAAATTTTGAGCACGTGTAATCTCCTCTGTCGGACATTTACAACCATCTGTCGGAATTCCGCCAGAAATCTGCAGCTGTTTGTCAGAAAATTGCAGCTTTTTGCCCCGCTTACTTGTTTAACCATTGACACCGGCTGTGTACAAGTAGGCCTATTATGAGTCTTTGATGTTGTTTAGATGTGGAGCTGATTAATTGTCTGACAGAGGCTGGTACTCTCAGAAGCTATTATGCACCAAACTTAGAATCAAAATAATATCGACTTATTATTTTCCTCTATTTAATTTTTTTTGTTTCTCCTTTTTTTCCACTCCATTTTTTATTTTTTTATTTTCCTTTTCTTCACTATTTTCTCTAGGTTTTTTCTCATTTTTTGCTCTATTTCCCCCTTTCTTTTCTTTTTTCCTTTTCCTTCTCAAGGGGTTGCACACCTCTAGTCCAGCTAGGGGGTCTCTGGGAGTGCTGTAAGCTTTTGCAGCAGGTCCGGGCACGTCCTGGCCGCCAAACGGTTTGTGGTGATTTTGAGCTTAAAAAGCAACACTTCTTGGTGATAGCAGTTTGTTTTGTATGCACTCTTAACAAAACTGTTTTCTCTGTTTTTTATTGGGTCACAGGTATAGGGATAGAAGCCTTTTAGTACTGTTCACTACATAGTTTGATGTGCTATGTAGATGTGGAGCTGGCTAACCGTCTGAGCGAGGCTGGTACCTTGCATCAAGCCACTGTGGAACTGTGTCATCAGAGGGCGTCTAGACTGCAGAAGTCTCTAGACGTGGCTGAACGTTTGCACAGTGTCGTCGCTGACATTTCATCACAGCTCAGTCAGATACGCAGCGATGCCACTTCCTCGGTCGCAACTCAAAACAACACTCCGACGTCCATCAAACACCATATCTCTGAACTACAGGCATGCTTTTAGCTATTTGTTTTTTGTCTGTCTGTCTGTTTGTTTGTCTCAAGGTGGAAAGGTCAGTGGTTGTGGAATAATCAGGGAAAATGGAAAAAGTCAGGGAAAAGTCAACTCGAAAAAATGATTAATAAAATTGCAAACATTGATTAGGCATATTTGCCAAATTTGCACTATGTGGTTTTTATTTCACACTAGAGGCACCCCGCCCTATTGCAGAATCAGTGGGGAAAGAAGACCCGGCAACTCAACCCTTCCCCCTCATCTGTCTGTGGGGGAGTAGGTGGCAAGGCGGGGGCACGTATACTAAGGCCCAAGGACTCAAACACCGCTGTTCGGATCTGTGATCGTGCAACAGGGAAAGTGCCAGACGGGTCTGACAGACAGACTGATTGACTTTGCTGGCATTATAGTAATATTTTTTTAAATTTTTGTTTGTTAAACTCACTTGTTATTCTGCAGCCACATTTCATTAATTGATGAATTCTGAAAGCACAGGGGTTACCCAGCCTGTTTTAAATTAACGTGACGCAACAACTGTCGACCGTAGCGTTAAACAGTATAGCGATGAATTCTTGGAAAAGTCAGAGATAGATCAGAGAATTTTATTTGGTCTGGAAAGTGGTCACCCTGCTCTGTCTGTCTTTGTCGTTTTCTCTTTTTCCCTATTTCTCAAAAACCACAAGCAGGCAGCAGCAGCAGCAGAAATTGTAACGATAACACCCATATAAGTATAAAAATTTTCTGCACATTCTGTTCACTTACTAGTTTTTTGCTGTTTGCTATGTGGTAGACGTTGCAGTGCGACCTAGAGTCGGTGGAGTCTCGCATTGCCAACTTCCGCAAGGACTCGGAGAGGTACTCTTCGGTCGACGGAGGCACGGAGATGCAGAAGTACATGAGCGAACTGGAGGATAGGCACGAGGAAGTACTGGAGGCTCTAAAACACAGGATGGCCGAACTCGAATCCGAGCTGGAAAGAACGGAAAACTATTCCAGCTACTATCAGGTTTTCAGGCCTGCACACTATTATTAGCATAGTTGTAACTGACCTTAAAAAAACGTTTGCAAATGCATTTTTGGGAATGTTTTTAAACGTTTGTAAACGTGGATAAAGCATTCCCCCATTTTCCTTGTTTAGACGTATTGACATTGCTACCCACCACTTTTTAACCCCAGCCCGACAGGCCAGTACGGAATGATGGAAGGCTGGTTGTTTGTATTGTGACATGTCTACTAGTTGCCAATTTGTTGTTAACCCCCAAAAATTGGGAACTTGTTTTGAACTAGTCGGAAACTAGTTAGAAATCCGTGTTACCTACCAATTAGTTTCCAGTTAGTTCGCAGTCGTTTAGCCTAATGGCAGTTGATCGGCGGTAATGTCGGCGATGCTGATGCTGATGATCTGTGGTGGTTGCTCTGTGACAGGCAGTGATGACGTGGCTGCCGAATGCTGAGACAAAACTGACGTCGATGGCTTTGATTGCCACGAACCCTCGCTCTGTGAGGATACAGATCGAAGAATTCAAGGTTTGTCTGACAGAAGCTGATCCTAATTTTGTGATGTTTTATTGTGTTAAGGCGACGCAACTGAACTGATCTGATCTGATCTCGACCGTGCTTTAATTCTGTTTACAGGCATTTACAGGTTTTTCACTTTTCATTAATATTTATCATTATTGGCCACAAAGTGGTGTAGCGATGCCACTATGGTGTGGTGGGATATTTAACAGACATATTATTGTGAATCGTTCAGCAAGTGTGCAATGCAGTGAAAGAATTTTGAAATAGATTACCATTTGGTGAAAATATGCGTAATGACCAAGTGGGAAGTTTTATGAGACACTGTGTACAATGATGTTGAACTTGATGGTATAATGCGTTGTGCCAGGTGTTCCGGGTACAGATGTGCAAATGGCAGTTGGACGTGCATAATCTCAACCAGTTTGTAGCGGAGCTAAAGCGTACCTCGCCGCACAATGGGTCGCTGACCGACGTCGTCGATTCTGCCACCGAGTTAAACGGACGTTGGAACCAGTTGACACTGAACGCCAACGAGCGTGAGGTCTGTCTGATAAACGTTGTGTATACATAGATTTTTACGGGATACCCATTGCAGAACTACGGAGCGTCGCCTGCCATATGGGATCACCACCCAACACAGGTGAACCTGCCCCGCTTAAACCCCTGGTTGCCTGGCTCAATTTACTGGGGCCTTCAGATGGATGGAAGGCTGAGTTGACCTAAGTGTTGGTTATACACCGTGATGTGTCTAAGTAATAGTTGATAGTGCCACTGAGCACTTGAATTATGAACAGCAGCGTCAAGAGTTAAAAAAGTAGGCAGTACGTGAAGTTGCAGTTTTTGCCGTTGTAATCAGCTGTGCCAGATTTTATCTCATTCGTGTCAAGGGCTTTGATTCTGTGGGGGGAGGGGTCAAATTTTTGGCATTCCCATAGGAAAGAGAAGGCGTCGTTAACACAGGGCTTGAACTACTATTTTGCTAGTGATGATTATGTTTATGATTATGCAGGCAGAGCTGCGTAGTGCACTGATTGAACTCGGTGAAGTGGAACATGCCATGGAGGACGTGATGGGTCTCTTGCAGCAAGTGGAAGCCGACCTTCAGCAGTTCAGTGACGTCTACGGTGACCCTCGTCACATCGAAGTCCACCTCCGCAAAATCCAGGCATGCATTCCGCCGACTGTGTTGCTCTCTGATTTTTGTTTCGCTGATTTTCATTGATTATCTCTGCCAAAGTGAACGTAGTGAACTGGCGGAGGTTAAATAATCGCTTCTGTCTGCGTGCTTGTCTTTCTGTGCACGGTGACGTCACCAGCAGCAACGCTTGCTGCGAGAACGTTATGGTTATATTAACTGTCAGCAATAGGGGATGTGCTATATAAATTCACGTTTTGCTTACTTACTTACTAACTAACTTACTTAATATTATTACTTCATTTCAACTTATTCATCGTACAAAATTACCAATATTATGGATATTGAAGAAGAAATATAAATGTTTGTCATAACATATTGCAATATATGAAAAATATAATGATACATCAAAAAAGTCTATAGTTTTTCCACAATATGATAAGATACTATATATCGATATCAAAAACAATATATCAATTTTTTTTTGATATATTGAGTCATCACCACTGTGCAGATTTTGCTGAAGGAGCTCTCTGGTCAGAAGCGAATCATTAACAAGCTGAGTGATACAGTGGAGTCGCTGGTGAGGCGAAGTGGGCGGAGCTGGTCGCCTCTGATTGGTCGACAGCGCGAGATTGACAGCATGTTTGTCGACATTCAGGCAACTGCGCGCGAACGACGCGATGAACTACTTGACCGACTTAATGAGGTCTGTCTGCTACTACTGGTTAGAGGAGGTAAAAAAAGTTTGTGTATATGCAGCCGTATGCTTTATGGGAACTCACCGCAGAGCTGCAGAACGTCACCTGCCATATGGGATCATATTGTGTTACATTTCACCATGCAGACACAGGTGAACGTGCCCTGCCATAACCCCAGCCAGACAGGCCGGTATGCGATTTGCCTACCTCGGAGAGATGGAAGGCTGAGTTGACTATGGTGGTTGATCATATATAGAGTTGTTTCACCTGTTCGCAGACAGTCACCCATCTAAGTAGTAATCGCTTCATAGCGACTTAACCGGGAGTCGAACCCACCACCTCTTGATAGTAAGTCTGACATTCTACCGTTATGCCACTTAGCTGTCTCAGTTTACGTGCTGTCATGCCAGGGTTGGCAGATTTCTGCCAAAGTGGTCCAAACCGTGGTTTAAGTTGGTTAAAATTTATCATATTAGTGTTGTCGAATTAACGCATCAACTTACATCCAGCGACAGCAATGTTCTGCATAAATAATTGCCATTAACGTAATAAAGAAATTAATCGCTCTACAGCACTATCATGTAATGTGTGTGAGATATGTGTGATTTTTGTAGGTAAAGAGTTTTGTCGGTAGCGCTGATGACTTGATGAAATGGCTTGAAGATTTCCGTCGTAGGTTGCAATGGTGCACGCCACTCGGGGCGCTACCAGACTCGGCACGATCGCAGCTCAAGAAACTCATGGTAATAACCACATGATTTACACTGTGTCTCAAAAAACATCTCTAACATTTTCAATTGTAACTTGAACAAGGATTAACAAATTTTAACAATTTTTAGAACAGATATTTCTGAGACAACTGGCCATCGAATGACCGTTCAATTTCCCACGTCACCCAACTTCTGCTTCTGCACTATCTACGGAAATCAGACCAAGTTGTAACCAAAAATGTTGGGGTGTTTTTTGACACATATAGGATCACGCTTGCCAGGGGCGTCTATCTCTTCTTGGACACACTACGCATGCCCCTCACCAATCCATCTTCCAGTGTTTCCCCCCATCCTCAACGTCGACTCGCACCCCTCTCACGTCCAGCTTAGTCAAGTGCCGAATTGCCCCTAATGACAGCATCTGTACTCGTGGATGCCGGTAGAAAAATTTTCAAGTAAGATCTTCTAGTGGGGTTCAGGTCGGAGCTCTGCCCAAAAATGAATTTGGTGCATTTTCAGACAAACAAAACACTTTTGGTCAAGTTCTGGTGGAACGATGGCTGCCCCCTTTGAAGTCTTAAAAGTTGCCCCCCTTGAGAAAAGTAATGCGCTTGCTACCCGACACAGGTGAACATGCCTCTTGCCTCAACCCCAGCAACACAGGCAGGAACTGAAACAGACATAAGCAAAAGGATGGAAGGATGAGTTGACTTCGGTATTGGTTAAACACCAAGACTGATTGCCTGTCCGAGAAAATTTCCCATCCAATTAGTAACCACTGACTGGGAGTTGAACCAACGATTTCACGATCGTAAAGGTGCGTACAGAGCGACGTAACTGAACTGACATGGTTTTGTTTTTTGATGACCTGAGCAATGGACAAACAGAGGGAGCTCATAAAACGGTTGACGTATACATAAGCGTAATCACTCATAGAGTGTTTACACGATCCAGCAAACGTCCAGCTTCATTATAACATATGGCAGCAAACGTCCAGCAAACTTCCAGCAAATGTCCAGCATTAGCACGTGTATTTTGAATACATTTGCTGGAAGTTTGCTGGACGTTTGCTGGATCGTGTAAACACCCCATTAGGCTACCGATGCCGTTAGACAGTGTTTGTGCTGTAATGCATTACCGCTTGCCCATTGGTCATTTGTGTATGCACCTCAGGAAGTGTGATGATGTGGATGCAGGATGCGTATGCTGAGTTGGAGGGCAAAGAGATGGAGGTAATGGCAATGATGCTGAATGGTGAAGACATGTTTGTGCGCTGCCGAGATCACGAGGCGCAGTTACTGCGACACAAGCTTGTCCAACTCAAAGCCGCTCTCAATGACACCAAAGCCAAGGCCGACAAGATTAAGGTACCATCAGCATTTGCTTGTATTCACGCCGTGTTTCCTCTCTGCTTTTCTTGTGGCTCTAATGGAATGATTTGTTTAACATAAATTTCCGCAGTACGATTTATTCAAGACGGACAATCGTTTCCGACTGTGCCTGACTGATTACCGATGCCAGGGCTATGATATTGAGATGTTGTCAGCGAATGTGTCTTCTTTTCATGAATTCCAATTATGAGTTGTGCAATACTGCAGCAATGGACGGCACTAACCAGTAACACAATTTCAATAACATTGATAATGGTTATCTGTATAATAAATAAGCTACAAATTTGCATGGCAAATGGATGGCTGGAAGACCAGGATCAAGTTTTATCTACAGTGCAATCCGAGTTTTGGAGAAATGCTCAACCAATTACATTTCGGTTGCATAGGGCCAAGGTAGAAAAGTGACAAAACATAATGTAAATATCTTTCGTCTGACTGTGTTGGTCTACAAACTTTTTGAATGACGCATTTTAGAGTAAAATGGAGTCGCATGTACACAGCGTGGAGCGGTTTCACACGGTGCTGGCAACACAACTATCCTGGCTCACTGCTACCGAGAAGTCGCTACGTGCGTTCAAAGTTCCTAGCAAACTGATGGATGGCGTACAGGCCCAGATCTGCAGCCTCAAAGTATGTTACATCTCTACTGTTTCTGTGTTGCTATTACGCCGTGCGTGCTACGTTTCTAATGTACTGAAGAGGAGTATATGACATCAGTGTTATATTGAGGACCGACCGACGATCGACGAACAACCTCCTTTCCTGTAAGACGCTTCCTGGAAGAACTTTAGATCACCATATCTTAGCAACCAATCATCTGATCCACTTCAAGTTTGGTTATAGGGTATGGTTTTTGGGGTCGGCCAATTTAACACCATTATTTTCATTTACCCCCAACTGACCCTTGTTGCCATGGCAAGCAACGGAATTTGAGACAAAATTGGCTATAACTTGGCTTGTTATTTATTTGTTACTTTTGCCAGTGGCAGTTATATGATTGATGTACTGTTTGTTTATTTATCTGTTGGTTTGATAGCAGGATTACACAAAAAGTTGCAAGCGGAATTGGCTGAAATTTTTAGGGAACATTGGACTTGCCACAACTTAGAAGTGATAGATTTTGATGGTGCTGCCACCTGGCGAATGCAAAAGAATAATTACACAACATTGTCAGAGGTTTGCGGTCTCTGAATGCCCATCTAGTCAGATAGGCCTACAGTAAGATAATGTTTGCTGAATGTTTTTTTTTTACTCAGTTACTCATACTAGGGTTGCAACCAATCAATTTTTTTCAATTCAAAAATCAGTTCGAATTAATCCATATTAATTAATCTTCATTAATTCTTGTGTTCTTGTGCCAGGTGATCAGAAGTGACATCGAGAGGCACCATGCAGAGATGAAGAATGTTGACCACACTGGCACTTACCTCAAGTACTTCGGCAGCAAACAGGACACGATCTATGTCCGCAACCGGCTGTCCAGCACTCGGCTGCGGTGGAAACGCCTTCTGAGGCGCATTGATGAAACCACTCGACGGCTTGACCGTGCCTTGAGAGATGTGAAGCGGGTGAGTGCATTTTCAGTGCACTTTGGGAGGCATTAAGAACAGGTTAAAAGGGCGTGTATAGCTCCTTGTGGTAATTCATCTCAGAGCTGTAAAGCCATATGGGATCACACAGTGTAAGGTGGATGCGCCTCGTCTTGACCTCAGCCAGACAGGCCGGTACTCGATTTACCTACTCCGCTGGGATTGAAGGCTGAGTTGGCCTTTGTGTCTGGTTATATACTGAGATAGAACATCTTATTTGTTGTCGGTTACATTTGAAGAATGCTGAAAACAATTTTTTACGTGATGACTTTATTCAGACTGCCTCTTGTCTCAGTTTTTTAATGCTTCTGTAACAAATTTGTTAATAAATAGCGTACAGATTTGCTTGCTGTATTTTATCTTGTGATTAAATAGATATTTAGGTGGTAGCATTTTGAAGAACTTTGTAGTTTGTAGTTATAACGTTTTGACAGACACAACTGTAAGCTTAGATATGATTTTATGCCATACTGTGCTTCTTGTCATACATGTTTTGGTTCTAGAAGTTTTTCTGTAACTGTCTTCACTATTTGGAATTTCCTCCCTTTTGACATTCACAATAGTTGTTTACTATCTTCTTTCCGTCTCCAACTCAAAACATTCTTTTTTCAACATCTAGCCATTTTAGTGCCCTGCCTTACCCCATCACCTCAGATTCAGCGAGTTTCTTGCCGACATTATTGTGCACTATATAAATTTATTTACTTGCTTATTTACATACCTATCTGAACCGTGCACAGTTTGATGATCTCTGGAAGTCTCTGTATGAATGGCTTGAGGCATCTGAAGACAACCTTCAGAAGTTTGTTATCGGCGTCGGACCGCGAACAAAGCAAGACTTCGATGAACTACGTGTCAGTTGATATATTTTTCTCATTTTTTGGCTGCTGTGGATGCATGTGTTTGATGTTACTTCAGTCAAGTGAACATTTTAAAATGTACAACTTGTTAATATAAAGAAGAAAAATTTTCTGATTATATATGCTGGTTTTATGTGTGGTGCACAGTTTTTTTTCTGACTGTACAATGTACAGGGTCTAAGAAATGCAGTACAGTGCACGGTTCTTGGTGCATAATTTTCACGTTTGTGTTTATTTATGACAGCAATTTGCCAACTGGCTGACACTTTAATTGTGATGTGACAAACATGCATCGAAAGCAAAGAAGTCGCACAGAAATATATACATTAGGCTTATTAGGCTTATTAGAACTCATTATACGTGATATGCTTGCACTATTTTTTGGCTTTTGTCTTTCGTAATATGTCACTGTTGTTCAGTAATTCCAGTGTGAATTATTTTAGCTGTTGAAGGTTGCATTTCAGCTGCAGTTTACGTGGTTGTGGGCTGTACAGTGGTTTGAGGTTGAGATAGGGCGTATTCACCTGTATATGATCACATATGGCAGGTGACGCTTCGTGGAGCTTTGAAATTGGTTTGTTATGTGGTGTGTGCAGCGGTTTGAGAGTCAGATGTCATCAAAGCAGCTCGCTTACTGTCTGATTGAGATTGAGGCTAGGTGTGTTTACCTGTCTGTGATCGCATATGGCAGATGATGCTTCTGCTCTAGGTCTCAGTTTGCTGTTGTTGTGTGTAGCGTTTTGAGAGTCAGATGTCGTCGAAGCAGCCTGCCTACTGTCTGGTGCGTCGGCTGGGCGTGTCGCTGTGTAATCGCTGTGATAAGGATGATTCGGAACGTGAACAGTTGACTGAAGCACTCTGCAGTCTCGGCTCATTGTGGCACAAGATGCGCGCTGTGGCCGCTCAACGGTCAGTGTCAGTGATATTTCTACATCTCCTAATATCCTCCAGCATTTTTCCAACCTGTGGAACCACCCTTACCTGCAGTATTAAGTGCTGATTATATGACGATGCTTTGTACCAGAATTTGTCGATATTGAATCACCAATTCTGGTGAAAAGGAGTTTCGAGTCACGACCTTTCCTTCAGGAGCCATAGACACTTTACTCTGTTTTAATCTCTACCTGAACATTTTGTTTTTCGCACTCAGCACCGACGGCATGTCCACAGCCACTTCTGGTCAGGAGTCTTCAACTTGTTGAAGTTTGACCATACGCCGAAGAAGAAGAAGAAGAAGAACTGGGATTGTTGGGCTGTATTAGGAGTTCTGCTTTTCAAGATACAGCGTATAGTATAAAGCATTGCCTACATGTGTTGGTGATATACAGGCGGGAGCGGACGGCAGACGGCGTGGACCTAGTACTGACATCGGCTGACGGTATCTCGGAGACTGTCGGCACACTGCTGGCTTGGCTGTCGACTGCTGAGTCATACCTCTCTGAGTCCAAATGCATGCTGGGAGACGTTGATACAGTGGGGGTGCTCATGCAACAGCACCAGGCATGTTTAATTCTTTCTTTCTTCCTTGATACTAGAACCCTCCATCTGAATTTATCTAAGCAGCGACTTCAAACTGGATTTCATAGATTGACAGAGTTACTAATAAGTTATCTAAACTTCATCATGTAATGAATTTGCAATGTTCATCGTGTGGCTGTTTATGTGCACAGCCGTCTAGAAGCCCAGCTGTTACTGGGGAAGGTCGAGCATACTGTACAGTACAGCTTGCCTCTCACTACATTTAATATGTTATCTACTGTCGACGATCACCCATCCAAGTACATATCGGGCCAAGTGTTGATTAACTGACTTCATAAGCCAAAGCATCACCTTGTCATACGTATGAGGAAAACTTTTAAAATTACCCGTGTAATTTGGTGAATTTGCCGGCACAGGACTTTCAGCATGAACTGATGCGTCGTCTGGAGCTGGCTCAGCGCCTGCAGGAAAACATCAAAGCGGACTCATGTTTAACTGACGACGAGCGCATTCGATTGAGCAATCTTGAAGCCGCAGTCAGCCGTATCCAACGACTTGCAGAATCACGGCTCGCCAAACTTCATGCCGCCATGAAATTGGTACCTTCGTCGATTATCATTATTTTTTTCTTATTTAAGTAAAAGTAACATTTGAGCACTGTATCTGTAAAAAACCGACTGGCCAGTGTTACTATACGAGGTTTATTCAATAAATAAGTTACAAAACAGCGCCATTTTGTTAATTTTCCAAATATAAAAAAATCTGAAATATACGTTTTGTAGGGAATTTTATTGTGAACACGTGTAGACATTATTTTGATGATGACATCATTATTGTGACGTCATCTGTCCATATAACACAGTCTATATGTGTATTATTTTTTTCCGCCAGTAATCCTGTAAAACTCACAAGGGACAAACAGCAAAGAAATGAGAAAAAGTGAACAAAGTTAACAAGTTAATGTCACCTCATAAAATATTAAAGATTATACCCCGTTTACACGGTTAAGCAGTCATCATGCAGACAGCAGACATGAGCAAATGTCGAGCAAACGTTGAGCAATTAGAGCACACGTTATGCACGTGTATTTTGAATGCATTTGCTTGATGCTTGCTCGATGTTGGCTTGATGTTTGCTTGATTGTGTAAACGGGGTGTTAGTGTTTTATTTTTCAACATATGTTCAACCGTTTGTCCCGTTGGTCAACAAGCTTCTAAATGCCCGATGCAAAGAACGATGCTGGCAGCTGTTTGAGCCACTGAAGAATGACTGATTGCACCTCGGTATATGATGCAAATTTCTGCCTACCTGCCATTTTCTTACATCACATGTGTACTGTTGGCTTTGTAAAACACATGTCGCCATATACTGAATGCATCTCGGAGTGAATATGATTTGCATCAATTTTTTGCCTACAAAAAAGCAATAACAGCACGTTGTTCGTTGTGGGACGTTTTCAGTAGCAACGTCGCCGTATGTAATGTTTATAAATAACATCACAGTGACATCATCGTAATAAAACTCACAGCTGGTACTCAGAATAAAATTCCCTACAAAACGTATATTTCGGATTTTGTGCATTTGAAAAACTAACAGAAAGGCGCTGTTTTGTAGCTTATTTATGGAACGACCGTCGTAGAATAACTTGATGAAACTTTTGCAGCCAGTATTGTTGCAATTGGCCAAACTACAGCTTCTGCATTTTACAAGGTAGTGTAGCAGCAGTGTTTGGAGGTGGGCAAAACAGTAGCTGTAATTTCGGGATAGTGCATTTCGGGATTACAAAAAAAATTGTTTAATACTTCTTTTTGACTGTTATACTGTCGGTGATGAAATAATAATTTTAACCATCACAAGTGACTTTATTGTGAACTGTAAGTCACCTTCAAGTTCTTAATGGATTACTTGCTTTTCTAACATGCATAAAATAAGTTTAGTGGGGCTATAAAGATACTAAATAGCAACCTATTTGTAATCCTAATCCTGGAAACGGGATCTTGGGATTACAGATTTCTTAATTCTAATGGTAATGTGTTCGGTAGGCTGAAGACTTCAATGAAGCAGTGGAAGCGGTCAATGAGTGGCTGCCGCTCGCTGAAGCTGAGCTGAAATTTAGAGCACTGCCTGATGAGCAGGATGCATTAGTGCGCTGGATTGAAAACCACGAGGTTCTTACTACTATCTACTGCTAGTGTCAGTGCATAGCCAGAAATGTCAATTGGGAGGGGCTTTCCTTCTCCCGTCCCTTTTTCATCCTCTCCCCTTTTTTATCTTTCCCTCTTTACCTCACTTTTGTTCTTATTTTCTTTCTTTCTCTTCCCTCCCTTTGCTTAGAAGTAGGACCCCAGAAATTTAGCCAGAAGGTGTGGGAGAGTGCTGTGAAGTCGAATTTGGTGCATTGTGGCTTTGAAATACTAGATCTGGCGGCAGCAGTTTTTTTTTATTATTTTCCCGAGAATCAACTGTCCAAATTGGCTAAATTTGGTGCATTCTGAACGTATGTTTATGTTATGGCTGAGGGATAGGGGGGATGGTGGGGTTGGGCTGCATGGGTCCTTCTTGTCTATGTCTACGCCACTGATGTCTTTTTCTCTGTGTCTTTGTTTGTCTCTGTTATTCTGTCAAACCTTGTGACTGTTATTTGTACTAGCTAGAGGAGATAGGCATAACAGTTGGGGGCCGTATGCATAACAACGTTGTAACTTTACTTTTTAACTAAAATCGATTTACGTCGGCAAAGTGTTATGTCAGTATGTATAATGGTAGCTTCTATTTGAAGTTTTGTGGTAATCATGTTTATACTATAAACGTACCGGTATTAAAATTATCTACATCAGAAGGATGGAAGGCCAAGTTGATCTTGGTGTTGGTTATATACTGAGATGGTTTGGCTGTTCACTAGAGGGCGTTAGAGTGAAGTTGTGGCTGGCTTGATGCAGATGGGTTCAAGGCCAGCATTTTCAAGGCCAAGGCCAGAGGTCCTCGTGGCCAAAGACTAAGGCCTTCACCTAGGCCATGACCAATGACAAGATCGGATCTTTTTTGAGGCTAAGGCTAAGGCCATGCAAGTGACCTTCGTGGCCAGGTCATTTTTGAGGCCAGGGTCAAGGCAATGATTTTCCGTTTTCAAGCTGTTCTTGAGGTCGAAGACACTCCTTGAGAACCCCATCTGTGGTGTGAACGTGTATAGAAGTTTGACGAGGAATTGCGAGCTCAGGCGCTGGACGTGGAGAGACTGGTTTATGTCAGTGATGAAATCCTGATGTCATGTCATCGCAGCGCTGAACGGTGCATTCGCTATCGACTCAGCACTGTCCAGTCACGCTGGCAACAGGTGGTTATTACTATCCGCGGTTTTTCAGCATGGTGGCAAGTTTTTTTATCTGTTTCTCTGTTACCATATGGGTGTAGGTTTAGAAAGGGTATAGCTTCCTACAGGATACCCGTCTCAGAGCCACAGACCATCACCTGCCATAAGGGATCACGCAATGTTATCTGTCCTGTTTTGACCGCAGCCATACACGTTGGTACTTGCTATACCTACTGCAAGGGGATGGAAGGCTGAGTTGATCTTGTGTTAGTGTTACATACCGAGGTGATCTGTCCATAGACACTCACCCATCTGACTATTAATTACTTGATAATGATCTGATTGCCAGTCAGGAATCAAGCCTGCAACCTTCAGATCATGACTACAACTTTTAACTGTTATAATACGTATGCTTAGGCATTGCATTGGTCAAAGCTGCGTACAAGTTGCCTACATAACTCTACACATCTTCGGACAACTCAGCCTGGCCATCCCTCCGTGACCATTCCATGACTCTGTGTTAGCTCTATGTGTGTCTGTCTGTCTGTCTGCATATTTAGGCTTTGCGTCGGTCAAAGTTGCGTACAGCTCGCCTACACGAAGCGCTACACAACTTACGGCACAGTGCTACCCGGTGCAAGGACGTGGAGGCGTGGCTTACTCAGATGCACTCGCTGCTGACGTCAAGAGATGCGCACACGATCCCACCCGACGACAAAGCTATTGAGGCACTCATCTCTGAACATAACGTAAGCTTACAAGTACATCTTTATTCACCTCCGATGGTAGCACCATACTTTGTCCCAGTGATGTTGAACAAGGCCAAACTCCCAGGGCTGAGGCCAAGGCCATGACCATGAGGCCGAGGTCGATGCCGGAAGGACGAGGCCAATTGTTTAAGGCCGAGGCCACGACCAAGGTCAAAGGTAGAACTGTAAAAGTGGCAGTGCCATTGTAAGCTCTAAAAGTTTTGTAGTATTAACATTGCCAAATCACTACGACCAAGGTCAAAGGCTAAAGGCCAAGGTCAAGTGATTGTTTAAGCATATACGTGCATACTACAGATGTACTGGACCCGTATATGTGCATACTTGCGTAGTAAGTTTATAGAGTAAATGTCTTTTGATAGTCTTTCCATGTGTGCTTGTGCATGTTACAGAGGCTTCACCAGGAGTTGGTGAGTCGAAGGTCAGAGATGGAAAAGTGTCTGGTGCTGGACTCCACGGATCTGACCACCAAGTCCACTAGGTCGCCAACAGACTCTGGTGTAGCTGGTGGTGGTAGTGGTGGTGGAAAGCTGAGGAGTTCTACTCCACCTGGCCCTGGAAGAACTGTTGTTGCATCAACTCGCAGTAGGACGCCGCCGGTCACCAGTTCAACACGAAGCCGCACCCCACCGGGTACGCTGAGCTTTTACTCACTCTTTCTGGGTCCATTGAGCTTTTATGCACTACCCCAGGTGCATACTTAGAGCTTTTACATGTGCAGGTCTGTCACACAAGAATTGGCTGATAGAACACATTCTATTCTTAATGATAATATTGAACAACTTATTGGACATCAGTCAACAGATTTTGTTTATGTTAACATGTTGATTGTTCACAGTATGAGACGAATATTTATTTTAGCTGCATATTTTGTTTGTTACTTCATAAATATTTATTTTCGTTCATTCGATGCAGAAAAATCATGCAAGTTTTGGTATCATTTTTTGATTGGCATTCTGCAGTTACATATTTGTGAAGCTAGCTGAGATCGTACGAAGATGCAGATGATTTCATTGGCCATGTGTCATCTAAAGATTTTATTGGCTGATTTTCTCAGGCAACTAAACTACACTCACAGTTAGTGGCTGATAAAATTGATCGTATATTATCTAATTCACAGGTTCGGTAGGCCGGAGCAAGACTCCACCAGTGGTTGGTACAACAGTGAGAGTTCTGCCTGCTGTACGGAGCCACACTCCACCAGTGTCTAACTCACAAAGTCGCTCAGCAGCAGCAGCAGCATCTGTGTGTTATTCAACATCACTTCTCTGCTACAGTTCTCATTTGTGTTGCTTATGGAGTCGTTTACTGTATTTTTTGAAACTTCAAGCAAAGATTTGGATGAAAAAAGTAATCTGTACAAGACCAGCTTGTGTTACAGAGTGTACTAAATGACAACAAGAAATGTGTTAGACTGTGACCAATCTAATGTACTCTTCGCGCGCATTATTTTCTCCTGTATTTTTCTAAGTGCTTTTTCGTTTCTTTCAACTTGTGTTGGAGATCTGGCGTCAATTTGAGACCATACTAAAATTATACTAATAGTGACTGGTGTCGAAGTTGTTATTGGAAATTGTCTCCTCGTCTGTCTGGCATTGTTATAAAAATATGGCGCCTCACGCTCTGCGTGATATCCTTCACAGGAGTTTGCAGAGGATACGGACAGAAACAGAAACAGAAACAGAAACAAAGGTAATGGGGTCACGACTTGGGGTCACGTGACGTCATCGGTCACGTGACCATTCGACTCGCTGTGGTCGACTTCCTATGGGTGGTCCATACTGACCATGCATCTGTCTAGCACCTTTATGGAGATATGGCCGTTTGAAGTTCTTCCAGGAAGGCTCTTCCAGGAACAGAGGTCGGTCATTGGTCTGTCATCGGTCATCTGTTGGTCGGTCGGCTTAGTATCAGCTCATTTACCATGATCACATTTTTCTCAGTTCATGCGAGATTGTTTGCAGTTTCTGTGCTTCACTCAGTGCAATATTAGGAAGTTGTATTTAACAAGGTAGTGTAGAGACATGTTTAAGGTATAGTGCGATCTTGGTTGAAACTTTGTGACCTATTGTCCGCAGAGTGGTCCGGTGAAAGATTTTTGAAAATCAGTATACATTCAACATAGATGTGAACAAGTTTATTGGGACGCAGTGCATATTAGGTTATGGGGTCAATAATCAGAAAGTTTAATAATCCTTTGTTCCATTTTGTCTAATTCCTAACCTTCTTTCTAACTCTTAAACGTAATCCTATACATAACTCTTATGTTAACCATAAACCACCACATGACTAGATTCAGAATTTGATTATTAAACCCATGGATTATCAATGCACTACCTGTATGTTAATGAACTAGACATGTCTGTATTTTTGCCTGTATTTTGTAGGCATCCGAAAACATTTTTCATGACAAGCTACAGACAGCCTGTGATGGTCGACTTAGCACTTTTGCTGCATTTTTTTTGAATTTGCACCATATAAATGTTATTAATCGTAATAATAATAATAATTACTTTGATGATGATGATGATGATGATAATGATGATATTTGCAGCGTCGCAGCGTGACTCCGCCAGGGTCCAGCAACAAGCCAAGAGTACCATCTGGATCACCACAGAGTCGAGTACCAGCCTCGTCACCGCAGGGCAACAAGTCAGCCATGACACGAGTACCGTCTGAGTCACCGCAGCGTCGACAACTGCCTCCAGTACCGCCGTCCACCCGCGGCAGCACTGCATTCTGGGAACAAGCACCTGGCACTGACGGCAGCAGCACGGCATTGTGGGAACGATATCGACTGCTACTGGAGCTGTCAGCTTCCAGGAAGAAACAGCTGGCCGAAGCACTCAGTAAACAGCAGGAGGTCTGTAAAGGCGTGTACAGAGCGACTTAACTGAACTGAAGTGACACGGTTTAGTTTCTGACAAATTGAACAATGGCCAAGCAGTAATGCATTACAGTAGGCACCTTCTAACAGCGTCGGTGATACGTATCACGTACGTGTCAGCCCCTCGGTCTGCTCAGCAATTGGTCAGTTCGTGAAAAACTAAACCATGTCAGTTTAGTTTAGTTTCAGATATTGACTCAGTCTGTACATTTCTTCTCAATTAGAGTTAAGGTTTGGGTATCGGGTTAATCTTAGTCTCAGAGTTAGGGTTAGGGTCAGCGTCGGGGTTTTCACGTGAATTTTCACGTTGCAATATACACCTTTGGACTGTAGATCTTCGGGGAAAAATGTGATGTAACATAACAGTCTGATGGAAGTTATTAAAAGAAGCGCTGGCTTTCGCTCATTTTGTAATCTGTTCATTGCATTCTTTGACCTGTGATGTGTAACCAACGAGTTATAGACAACTTTATTCACCACATATGGTAGAAAGAATAATGAAGAATATGCTTCATTTTTGTCCTGTTTGCATCTTTAGCTGATGCCGATATTAAGCATTTTTGGATGTGACTATGAAATGGCATTGTGATGGTCTACATGGATGAGGTCTTCATGACTGTCCTCGACCTCAAGGGCAGCTTAATGACAACAAATCATGGCTTTGGCCTTTAAAAAGTCTAGTTTTGTCCTTGAGAACCACTGGCCTTGGCCCATGCCTTGGACTTTAAAATGTCGTCCTGGAACCCAACAACAACAACAACAATATTTATTTGGGAAAGAGCAACCAGGCTGCCAGAAAGGGCACAGGCCCATCAAAACTGGCCACCCAAAAGTCAAGTGAAGAAAATGCAATACATGCACATAAAAACATACAGAACAAAAATATGCTGACTATATCCACCTAAAAATGTCTTAAATCATATCACATACAATACGTCAAAACCAATCAAACCATTACAATATGCCATTTATAAACTATTGATCATAGTCATTCAGTATATAATTTATTATATAAGTAAACTTTGATCCTGGAT